>WLWD01005781.1_pt1 | contig 56562 bp, 36 predicted proteins | sample 6712731 | NCBI WGS metagenome assembly WLWD01 (sample SAMN12718690, study PRJNA576275) | sponge metagenome | isolation source: marine sponge | host: Mycale hentscheli | place: New Zealand: South Island, Marlborough, Capsize Point | collected 2014-11-01 | reverse complement strand
TTGTTAAGAGTTTGGTTGCTTTCAGAGGTTAGCTATTTTAGATTGTGGAAGATCATTTTGCTCCATACTGTTTGCTGTCGCTGAGATTAAAGATTGCTTTTCCAGAAATCCATTGTAGAGAGGTTCTACTGTATACATAGCTATATGTTTACTTAGCTAATTGTAATATTAATAATTATTGTCATCCACTCTAGGGTAATTTCAAATTTTCTATCTTCTCCATTTAGTTTTATATAGCTGTTCTTCAAACTAAGGGGTTTTGTTTTAGTTTAGTTGACCAAAACAGTAGCTACTAGCAATGGAAAATATGAACTCCAGTGATCGGAGTGATCATTATTAATTTATCACAAACTTATCCTGATTAAGATTCTCTACATATTGTATTATTCTCTCTAGACATAAATAAATCATATTTTAGCTATGCAAGTGAGAAAAATTAGTCTAAAATAGTAGAACCCACAAATCAAGAGCAATCTTTCAGATCATAAATCAGAGGTTTGCTTGTTCCAAGGAGTAATAAATTATCTAATTGGATGGGGCAGGAAGAACATTCACTGTAGCTATGCACTATTATACAGTGTTTCCATACAAAATGTCGAGGTTGTTCAACATACGTCCATCATTCTATAGCTAACTGGTTGTCATGACGCAATTTCAAGTCTCTCTACTCACTAGAATTTAGCTTTGTTAAGTTGGTACTTTTATGTTACTGTAAGTCTAAAATATCTGCCACAGTAACAATTTTTACCAGTGCATGATTGACTAAGTAGAACTACAAGTAAAAGTGAAATAGTTGAAGTTGAATGAGTTACATTATTTTGATTACTCTGTATCTATAATATCTATGCTGCGATGCCCTATTTGCTGGTTTTAGTGGTAGATCAGTATGCACTGCTTGCTTATTGGACTTCATATCTGACTCCGTACAACAGCCAAATGAATGTAACCACTGTTGTAATAGAAATATATTTGTAGTAGTAGTTAACCTCCTCCACAAATCCTCCCACTCCTGTTGTGTGAGGTTTCACTGCGTAATGAGTTACTGCACAAAACTATCAATAAGTATAACTCAAATTAATGAAAAACAAACAAACAAAACAACAACACAACAACAACAACAACAAAACAAAACAAAAAGCAACAAAAAAAACAACAACAAACAAACAAAGAAAAAAAAACCCAGTGGGTTCAATGAAAATGCACAAAGAAGTGGGATATGATAGAATGACAGGTGTTAAGAATGTTCGCAGCTTCCTTTCCAGTTATCTTGAGAAGGACAATTCACTAGGGGACCACCACCTTCTTGTGGGGGAGTGGCCCACACTGGTAACAAAATTCTGTGCTTGTTTTGCCATACGACGAGCATCAGCAGAATTCCACTGTTCACTGCATCTAAAAATCAAGAGCATAAAAATATTTCACAATTTCTTTCTCAGCCTTCTTTTACTCATTAGATGTATTCTCTCTCTTTCACAGGCTTTTTAAAAAGAAATAAAAAAAAATGTTTGTCTATCACTAGGAATCCAACATGAGACCACTCAGGGGCTTCTCTGGCATTTCTAAGTGGTCTGGCCAGGAATTGAGTGTGGTGTAAGAGGTGTGACATACCAAACCACAGTAAACAGCATCTGAAGCATTTAGTAGAGCTGGCATTGTTCAAAGTGCATCTATTGCGTATTTATCACAAGCACTCTGCTCATGCTTTCAAAAAGCATTACCTTTGAGAAACCCTCGAGATAGCAAAACAAAAGCATTCTGGTAGTGCAATTATAACTAGCAAAACAATATTAATAGCTGGTTTAGTCACTTCATGTATTCATTGTTAACTTTCTGGCACATAAGAAACAAAGAGTAGTCTTCAGTCACAATACCAAAGCTATTTTATTTCCAACTTGCAAATCATTCTAGATAGAAAGTCGTAATTTATACTACCGTCTAGCCAAAACTTCTCTTTGAAAATTTATGTTAGGTTGATGTGGACTTCCTAACACAATAAGCTGTGTGGCGCCTTAGAAAGAAAAAAGAGGAGCATACGCCCACTTTGGAAAATTATCACTCAGCCACAGAGTGTTTGTGTGTTAAGCAAGCTGGTGACAGCCAAACATTTTTTTTTTATTTGTATGGTAAAAAAAAAAAAAAAAAAAGTTGTGAAAGAGAAACATCCACAAAAATATTTGTACAACAACACACACACACAAAATTAAACATACCTTTAGTAAACTAATTTTAGTCTGTCACATGAAGTACAGCAAAAAGACTTCAGTACTCTGCAAAACACATAACACACACATGTACACACATGTACACACACATGTACACACACACAGAGCAGTATGGTACATATAAATAATAGCTGGACAATAAATTTAGACATTACAATTTGATTGAACTCAGATATAGCTCTCGCACTAGAATAGTTAAAAATACATCTTACTGCCTTAAGGAATGCTTTATTACATATATATCTTTATTAATGCTCATCTACACAATCACATAGGAACCACGATGTCAAACATTCAGTATGCACATACGGCAGTTCTGCCTTCTCAGGTTAATGCCAATGGCACAGACCTGGACTGAGCGGCAAAACTTCAAAGTAGTGAAGTGTGTGAACTGATAAAACAAAACAACAACAACAACAACAGTCTTGGCTCCATCCAGAGTGGTCAATCTCAGGATAACTGTCTGTCGGAACCACCCCCACAAAGGAGGAAGAACTGACCTACAGCTATCCGTCTGAACTTGGAACAGAACCTGTTATTGATTACCACCACATTTATCTCATCATTTAACACCCACACCTTACATTTGGCCAGCTTGCTGGCGCCTCTCATCTTAAAACTTAATCATATTCATATCAATCTCCACCTACTTCCTACCTATCTTAGTTCTATACCATATCACCCTATATAATCTGTACCAACTCGCAATCAATTATTATTCTTGCGCAAATAAAGTCTAAGTGCTGGCGCGAGCCTCTGTACGTCTCACTGACTAATTAGATGCCATCTGGTCCTAACAGTAAGTCCAAATTTGTAGCTATTGGTTGTGTGGACTAATAGACTATTTTTTTGCATCATAGTATACAGTTTTGTCTGTACCGGCTTTTAAAATATATCTCGTTGCTGAATGTCTGTGCAGGAAAAAAAAAAAAAAAAAAAATTATTGGCGAGCGGAGCGAGCAAGACACTCTCAGGGGTAACACAATTTAAAATCGGGGATGTTTGTTTGTTTATATGTTGGACGTACGTATGCCATTTTGTACTTTAACTCTCTCGTATTTTCGAGTTAACTCAGCGTTCGGCCCCGTCCCAAACATCACTAAACAGTATCCTCCGGTTTACGATCATTACCCGTATCATCCTAGAAATTGAATTGTTTACTGAAACTTTGAATTTTTTTGTGGGTGCAGTTTAAACTCAAAAACTTACTGGAGTTCCATGTCTATCGAGTTAGTTGCGGCGGTAAGTTAATACGCTATTTGTCATAGTTATAAGCCCTACGCAACAGTATTTATTGTCAACTAGACTTACCACGAAGGTAAGTCTTGCGTACGTATGTTCAGTTATGTGAAAGTATTGTGCGTTACAAAAATATCCCAAAGAAAAAGTTTAAAGAACGTGACTTGTTTTTTGTTTCAATTGAAATAGTTTCGGGGAGTGGTTACTATGGCATTGAATGCCTTTACCGTATAATACATAATTAAATAACTCCACTTTTTTTTAGTAGCTTGAATATTAGAAGTTAAAACCAAACGTTTAACACTCCAGTGTAGTACTAGGCTCGCTCGCCATTTGTGCTCAAGCACATCACTAGTTACATTTTCATGTTACCGAACTGGTTGTCATAAACTTGGCAGTGAAAGGGTTAATGAATCTTACATTATCTGGAAATCACAGGACCATAGAAATACTTGACTCCAGCCCCTGGTAACAAATGACTAACTATCATGTGTAGCCATTACTTTTCTTCTTTAACTTTCATTAATTTCATTACTGTAGCTATGTGTGTGCGTGTGTGAGACCAAATGATTCAGGAACTCTTCACCTTTCATTTGAATTCAATACTTTACAAATGAAGAGTTGAATAAATATAATGTGTGTGTGTGTGTGTGTGTGTGTGTGTCCGGCCACACATACAAATGGTTTCAAAGAATTATTCTGCTAGTAAATGAAATGACAAGAGTTCTAGAAGTTCAGACTTTAAGTCGCTCCCTATATTTCAGGTTGTCTAAGTGTGCATTAAATGGAAATATCCACAAGTCAATTAAAATGAGTAATAAGTAATAGTAAATAAAAAAATAATTTCACAAGGCCTCTTTCTTGTTAGTGGAGTTAAGAAGTCATTCTAGAGTTCCTCACCTCTAGTTTTGAAGTCCAGGAGTCATCACATGTACACCAGTGGAGTAGTCACTGCACTATTACACCTGCCACTTCACACTCCTACATTGAAAGTTTATGTCTCAAGTAAAACTAGCTCAACATAATTCAAGATTCTCGGATTTGTGTTTTCGTGCTTGTAATTCTAACACATGTAGACTTTTTTTTTTTAGAGAATCTGGCTAGTTTAGTACAGTACCTTCCACATTATATTATATTTATATTAACTACCACAAAACTTTATGAAAAATTGGGGCAAATTTCTCTACGAAAGTCAAACTAATATCTGGGATGTGTGTGCATATGTGGATGATGGGGGGAGGGGAGCAAAGGGAAGCAAAGTACTTCCCTGTCTAACTCAAGTGCAGTGGAGCCTCCCTATTCCAAATAATCTTCCACGCCCCTGGACACCAAAAAAGCCACAAAAGTTTATCAATTGATGAAATCACGAAGAAAGCATTTCGTCCAATAAGACCACATTTATCATTTCCTTAGCCCCAAAAGATATTACTGCTCAGTGTCATAATTTAGCAGCACAATAGATATTACAGGATAAGCATCTTGCCACAGTCTGCCTTATGCTGCTCATATGGAAAGAAGTTTATTACAAATGACGCTGATTAAATTAGACTAGTTAGCCATTGTACATTGCTTTAAATTCACCAGAACAGTTATCTAATGATGACTAATTGACATTCGGAAAAAAAAAATCATATCTCAATGTATTCTATTTTTTCGTAAATATTGAGTACAATTAATTTTAGGATGTCTTTAATCCCTAAGGGGTGGGGGAAGGGCGGCAAACTAGATTTAAGGAGATGTACAAGCCCCCACCCCTCCGCTCCCTGAAAAACCCCTGGTATTACACAAGATAGAACAATACCATATAACTGTGGTTAGGAAGAAAACCGATGGGTCCAGCCACTAGCACTACGGCTTCAAGCCATGAAGGCTGAAACATCATCCCTGAAGTTAGTACAGCTAGCAACAGTCTTAGAGAGAATAATTCCTGGCATCACGTGATAAAACGCAGAGCAGTGGTAGAATATGAGAATGAAGTTAAAAGTCATGCAAACACACACACACACACGCACACAAAGCTCAACCGTGGTAATTATATATGGAAGCGAGCGAGACACTATCAGGGACAACACAAAAAATCAGGGATATATTATTGTATAATCATATATGCTTGGACGTATGTATGTAACTTTTGTACTTTGACTATCACATTTTTTGTGTACACTCGTTACCTTGGTTAACAACTCGCTGTTTGTCATCACTGTTCATACTTGAAAATTTATTGCCCAACATGCCAAGCTACCAAGAGACTACACTGTAAATCTTGTGTTGGGTATATCCAGTGAACGCGTGCATGTGAGAGTGTTGTGTGTTACATCTGCTGACTAGCTAAGAACAAACAATAAATATACATTTGCTGCTTTATGTGTTAAGCTTCTTAGGTTCCTTCCTGTTTCTTTTGTTAGTAAGCAAGCCTTATATAGAGTTAGGATTTATATTTATTACTTATATTTATACAGCGCAATAATTCCTTGGAATAGCTTGGTCTCAAAAATTGCCGTGAGTGGTCTCGTACGCTAATTTAAAAAAGTCGGCTGTGTAAATTGTTCAAACAAATTGTGCATGATGATTTATAAAGATGAATTTTACCCTTTCACCTTATTTTTTTACTGAAGCACATCACAAGTATAATGCCTTTTCCCCTACGACTGTGTATATGAGTGGGTGTGAATGATTGTGTGCTTGCGTACTTGAGCTACAGCAGAAGGAAGGGCATGTATGGTCAGTGAAACTACACCACCTTGACTACTATACAAAAAACATTTGTACTGGCTATAAATTACATAGTACAGAAAAGCCTTAAATAAGAACAAGAAACAAAACAAAAAAAAATGAAGCACCAAAAGGTGGGAACCCTCAGTGCTATTAAACATTACCTAGCTATTATAATATAATCTCCTTCAAAAAGAACAAAGCAATCTGTTAGCTATTTTAATGAGGCATCAATATAGCTCGAGCAATGAAAACAGTACATGGAAATGCTGTCTTCATAAGAGAACTAAACTAGCCACTGTTATAGTTTTCAACGTGAACTTCACTTCATTCAAATCCGTCGGTTAACTTTCCTGAGCATAAAGCAAATTACACTGCGGGCTGCAAGAAATTATTTGCTCAAGTGATTATGACGTGACGCTAGGGAGCTGAAAGCTTCACGTTTTATCAACAATTAGCCCCAAATTAAAAAAAAGTAGCACAATAAAAGATCCTAAATCTTTTTTCTGAATAAGTTCATACCTAAATCAACAGTTAATTGTCAGTAATCTCCAAAATCAGAGCATGACAGACAGACTGACAGGGCAACTACTACAACTCTCTCATGCATGCGTGCTTAGGGTTAACAAACATACAAACAAACAAACAAAAAACACCAACATTGTCGGTCGAAATTTTTTTTGCAAATTAACTGTCTACCAGTCTCAAATCCACATCGTGACTTATAAGACCTGCAACTACCTCTATGAGGTCATGAGACTTGCATTTGGTAATGGTCATCAATACTATTATACTGTATCATGTCAAGCAAGTTGCTTATGGCCTTAGTGGTCGTCATGGCTCCCATGACCTGTCCTACTCTTATTCTATGAACTGCATGTGAAAAATGGCCATTTTTCTTCCCATCACTGCACATCTGAATACTGGAAGCCAATATATTTGGCCAACGGAAGAAAATTATTGTTCCCTATTCTCACAACATCAGCTGACAAATGCACAAATGCTTCATAGTGACATTAGAAATTGGGGAAAAAGAACATACTTTTACTTCAGAAAAAGCATATAATCACTAAGCTATCAGGGTGTCATACTGGATTCTGCGCTGGGGGTGGGAAACACTGGTGTACTTAGCCACTCTCAATTTGGAAACCCACACTGCTTTGATGGGCATGCCTATGTGAAAGTGTATACCTTATACTGACCTGTGTTTTGTCACATAATTCAAGCTTATAGCTATTGTAGCTACTTACTAAATTAAAATTCTAGGGGAAACTAAGGCTTGGAGGAGATAGGGGATTTCAGGGTGCCCCTACCACCTCGGCACAAAACCTGGTTATACAAGCTAATACGACACTGTGCTTCTGAAGCCGTGATATTAGCACTTATGTGCTTAGAGAACTGACAAATTTACTGACGTTGCCTTAGAGAACATAATAAAAACGAATAATCATTTAATAAACTGTTAAAACTATAATTAAGCAATTGGCAATCTGAAAAAGTCCTACAACAACAGCTCAATGAAGAATAAGCAGATAAGTAAAATGATATCACTAAAGTTTATCAGAATTACATGAACTAAAATGACAGAAATTCATACAGGATTCTCACTGGGGAGGAAAGATAAGAGAGATTTGTAAAGTCACAAAAACCGTTTAGCCACATGAAAATGGTGAAATCATGATCATGAAAGCTTGGACAAACTTTTTCATAACTTATATTAAAATAAATTCAGAAGGGGTAAAAAAAAAATTAGGGTGGAAATCCCAAGGCTCCCATAACCTGCATGAAACCATGGGCCTAAAACAAAGTAGAAAATATAATTATGTATGTTGTGCAATGATTATCTCCGCTTCATTGTCCAGGAGCACACTAAAGGATGTTAGGGTGGCCATGGGAAAAGCTATGAGTGAGGATAATTTTGGTAGAGCATGTTTTAGAATAATTCAGTAACTAGAAACCATTCCAACATGCACCCACACTTTCTCACAAAGAAATGAAAAATTTCAAGAGTACTATGGAACAAACAAACTGACGAGCCCTCGTCATAAAGATATAGCTAAAACTACCACAAAATATCACTATCATAATTCAAGCCACCCTTGCTCTTTATTTCCATTCATTAATTAATTCATACAGTAGCTATATTAGCTTAGAAAAAATTGTTCAGGAAACACAACTTCACCAGGAAAAAAAAAAATACCTGGGTGACCCCGTGCAGCTAAAATACTTAGAAACCCACTGACCGCTAGCCATAAAACTACTTACCCAGAAGCATAAGCCAGGGTAGACAGCGAAAGCTTCCTTCAAGTTCCCCAAGACACAGTAGCGTAGCCGTATTACAAATCAGTGGACTAGCGCGCAACAATAGTTAGGACGACCACTTCCAGTCGAAAGTTTACTTATATGGTAAAGCGTTTTTAACTTATTTAGCCTGGTGATACTTACCTACACGTAACTGGAAAAGGGTTTTCCATGAGACAATGCAGTATCTTTGCGAGGCTGCTGGGGAAGAAACAACCTTATTTTAACGGTCCAGCGTCTCGCGCAGCGAAGTACTTAGGGCCTGAGGGAGGTAGTTCACGATGCACAGAGCCGCCTATGTCTACCCAACAGTACATAGCCTAACAAATATTTAAGGTAGCTACATTTTCATCAATGCCGTTGGAGGGACATTATAAACTCAAGGTGGGGTCACTATCTAATTGTGTCTTTCTCTGGAAGGACCTGGGACCTGAGTGATCAAGTAAAAAACTACACCATTATAAAACTGTGCAGTGGTATGCACACTGGATATGCTGGCGCTTATGAGGGATTCTTCTTCAATTAATCATCAGCCATGTTATCCTTAATATAACAATTAGTTAAATGCATTTAATAGTTAACTAACAACATTTGGACCCTTCAGTAAACCATGAGCAAAACAAAGGTGTAAAAAAACAGACCTGTAAAACTACAGTAAAACATGGTACAATGTTTTAAGGTTTCCTGTTAGTAAAACTAAGTATGTTTTACTAAATGAGTAAACTATGCAGTAAATATTTAGTGTAATAGTTTCCTCAATTTAGTAAAACAAGCACCTTCAAGCAGTGTAGTAAAGATTTTTTTTTAATGACTCAGTTTATTTGTGATCAAATGAATAAAATATACTTGGCACAGTACAACAGTAACGAGTATGAATATTTATGTTCTTCATCCAAAGCTCCATGTTATACCAGCTTGCCTTTATTGCTGCAATGGAAAGTAAAACAACAAATAAAACAAAACCAACAACAAATAATAATGGGAAATTATAAGTCAACAGGTTCATTATAAAATGTTGGTATGTAAAAAAAGTATTCCTGAAAGGGTGTTACCTATTATTCCTGATAAAAATACACTCCTTTTGGTATGATCATAGAGTGTTTAGCAGTGTGAGTGTAACAGCATGCCCTATGAGTGTAACAATACACCCCAATGCAAACAATTGTTTCAGTACACCCCACTTAGGGTGTAACTAAACACCCCGGTTTTTACAGTGTAGAGTACCTGATAGGTGCACGTTATATGAAGTGTACTCCTCCAGGATTAGCGATAGATAAAATGAAGTATCAGGAGGTCAACGACAGGTGCACGGTAAGGTGGAGTGTCGTAGTACAGTGCAGATACTGGGCAACATTGCATGTTCTAGAGTACCTGATAGGTGCACGTTATATGAAGTGTACTTGTCCAGGATTAGCGATAGATAAAATGAAGTATAATGAGGTTGAGGACAGGTGCACGGTAAGGTGGAGTGTCGTAGTACAGTGCAGATACTGGGCAACATTGTATGTTCTAGAGTACCTGATAGGTGCACGTTATATGAAGTGTACTTGTCCAGGATTAATGATAGGTAAAATGAAGTATCAGGAGGTCAAGGACAGGTGCACGGTAAGGTGGAGTGTCGTAGTACAGTGCAGATACTGGGCAACATTGTATGTTCTAGAGTACCTGCCAGGTGCACGTTATATGAAGTGTACTTGTCCAGGATTAGCGATAGACAAAATGAAGTATCAGGAGGTCAAGGACAGGTGCACTGTAAGGTGGAGTGTCGTAGTACAGTGCAGATACTGGGAAACATTGTATGTTCTAGAGTACCTGCCAGGTGCACGTTATATGAAGTGTACTTGTCCAGGATTAACGATAGGTAAAATGAAGTATCAGGATGTCAAGGACAAGTGCACTGTAAGGTGGAGTGTCGTAGTACAGTGCAGATACTGGGAAACATTGTATGTCCTATAGTACCTGCCAGGTGCACGTTATATGAAGTGTACTTGTCCAGGATTAGCGATAGATAAAATGAAGTATGAGGAGGTCAAGGACAGGTGCACGGTAAGGTGGAGTGTCGTAGTACAGTGCAGATACTGGGCAACATTGTATGTTCTAGAGTACCTGATAGGTGCACGTTATATGAATGGTGCCTTGTCGCAGGTATTAACGTGTTTAAGACTGAAAGTATCAGAATTTCAGAGGGCCTTTTGTCACTGTACAGGGGGTGGAGTGTCGAGTACAAGTGTCAGATTCCTCGGTAAACCTTGTGATGTCTATAGTCCTGCCAGTGTCACGTTATTTATGTACTTGTCCAGGATTAGCGATAGATAAAATGAAGTATCAGGAGGTCAAGGACAGGTGCACGGTAAGGTGGAGTGTCGTAGTACAGTGCAGATACTGGGCAACATTGTATGTTCTAGAGTACCTGATAGGTGCACGTTATATGAAGTGTACTTGTCCAGGATTAGCGATAGATAAAATGAGGTATCAGGGGTCAAGGACAGGTGCACTGTAAGGTGGAGTGTCGTAGTACAGTGCAGATACTGGGCAACATTGCATGTTCTAGAGTACCTGATAGGTGCACGTTATATGAAGTGTACTTGTCCAGGATTAGCGATAGATAAAATGAAGTATCAGGAGGTCAAGGACAGGTGCATGGTAAGGTGGAGTGTCGTAGTACAGTGCAGATACTGGGCAACATTGTATGTTCTAGAGTACCTGATAGGTGCACGTTATATGAAGTGTACTGGTCCAGGATTAGCGATAGGTAAAATGAAGTATCAGGAGGTCAAGGACAGGTGCACAGTAAGGTGGAGTGTCGTAGTACAGTGCAGATACTGGGCAACATTGTATGTTCTAGAGTACCTGATAGGTGCACGTTATATGAAGTGTACTTGTCCAGGATTGATGATAGGTAAAATGAAGTATCACGAAGTCAAGGACAGATGCACGGTAAGTGGAGTGCTGTGGTACAGTACAGGTCTAGAGTTTATGAAGTTTACTGTAGGAAAGGACAAGTGCAGTTTATATGAACAATACTGATTAAGGACAGGTGTAGAATCAAGTGGGCTGTCCTGTAGTAACTGACAAATGCATAGAAAATTGTGTTATCCTGCTATAGAACATATATAGAATAGTTGGACTGTCATGTTGTGTCTGATAAGTACAGGATTTATGAATTGCAAGCATACAGTACATGTTAAGGTTAATTCATGTGTCGTGAAGGTATAGGATTGAAGCAGGGAAACTTGGCATGGAGGGTATACAACATGTGCAGGAAAGATGACAACTAACTATCCTATACATTTCCTGAAGCGTCAAAAGTACAGGAAATCTGGATATTTTTCCAGTGGTACAGGCTTCCTGGTTGCTCCCTCTCTCAGTGTGACTGGACCAGCAAAATCAACTCCGCTGATGAAGAATGGAGGCTGAAGCTTGGTCCTGATGGATGGCAGCAATCCCATTCTCTGAGTCATAGGATGAGCATTTACTTGTTGACACTTTGTACATGTTCTTGATATTTTCTTCAGCTGATTTTTTATTCCAATGATGTAGAATTCATTTCCCACAATGCTGATGAGTGTAATGTTGCTTGCATGAGAGTAGAATTGATGAAGTGTCCTCAACATCAGCTTGGTCAGAATGTGCTTTCCAGACAGAGGAATCAACTTTCTGTCACTGACTCTTCCGGAAACCATCAATACTTGCTTGTCAGAGATGCTGACACTCAGGCCCGCCAGAGGAGATGACTTGGGAAGTAGCTTTTTTTTTGAGATCGAATTCCATTCCTCAGGAAAGCTGTCCATTTGTTGCTGCCTGAGAGCAATGTAAATTTTGCATGTCTGATGTCACTGTAGGATAGAAAAAGTTCGTCATCTTGAATGGTGGTGTTATTGTTGATAGTTGCTGTTTTTATTTTCTTCTTTTTGGCAAGGCAACATCTGTGGAATCTTAGAATCCAAGCCACAATCCTCAATAACTTGAAATATGATGAGTAAAGTTCCCAGAGAGTGCAGTTTTCTTCAGTTTTGTGTAGTGTCAACAGCACAGTGGTAGTGGATTTCATCCCAGGCAGTTTGTCACCAGTGAAGTAGTGGCAATCATTTGGCCATAGACTTTTGTATTGCAGAATTTTGGGGCCTTTCCACCAAAGTGTTGATTTCACCATATCATCAGCTGAGATGCCTCTGCTTGGCAAATCTGCAGGGTTTTCTTCACTGTTTATGTGTCTCCATGGTACTCCAGGCAGAAGTTCTTGAATACTTGCAACTCTGTTTGCCACAAAGGTTATTAACTTGTGCAGTGGCTTCTGCATCCATGACAGTGCTATCATACTGTCTGACCAGCACATGGAGTTGTTAATTGGAATTTTAAGTGCAGCAGCAGTGTGGGAAAGAAGTTGAGCAAGTAGTTTTGCTGCCTCCAGTTCCAGTTCAGGCAGGGTTCTTGTTTTGAGGGGGCACACTCTTGCCTTGTTGCACAGAAGTGTTGTCCTGACTGAGCCATCCTCACCCACATTTCTCAAATAGATTGCAGCTGCAAAAGCCTTAGTGCTGGAGTCTGCAAATCCATGCAGCATGGTGTTGTTGTTCACTGCCCCAGCAAATCTTGGTGTTGGATGACATCTCACAGTTTGAAACCCATCAGTCCATGTTTTCCATTTTGGTAGCATTTCTGCAGGAATACTCTGATCCCACCCAATATTCAATTCCCAAAGCTTCTGCAGTATGATTTTTCCTGAGATGCTAAATGGAGTTATAATACCCAGAACATCATATAGCCCAGCCACCACCTTGGCAACCACCCTTTTAGTGATCTCATCATTCTTTGAAGTGATTGGCTGTGGAGTTGTGACAAATAAGGCATCCAGCTCTGCATCCCAGTGAGTTCCCAGAGTCTTGAGGGATTCTTCTTTCATCATTAATTTTCTATCTTCTTTTTCTTTGATTTCTTCTAAAATTTGGTTGAGCACTTCAGTGTGGGAAGACCTCCACTTTCTCAAGTTCATCCCAGCCATGCTCAGCAACTTGCACAGAGATTGTTGTAAGTGCAGTGCTTCCTCCACCGTTGCTGCTCCACCGATAAAATCACCTACATAAAATGAATACAATATTGCTTTGCTGGCATCTGGAAACTCTTGTTTGTTGAGCTCAGCATGGTGCCCGAGAACAGCAGTTGCAACAAATGGAGATGGCCTCATGCCAAAAGTGAGTCTTGCCATCCTTGCTTCACAGATTTTGCCATCTTCATTTCTCAGAAAGAATCTGTGATAATCTTTGTCTTGTTCTTGCAATTTCACCTCTCTATACATTTTACTGATGTCTGCAGTGACAGCAATTGGATAGCTTCTGAATTGGAGCAGGATAACATAGCTATCAAAGGGTATTGACTTGGGCCAGTCAAAAACAGATCATTGGCACTTTTGCCATTGGAAGTTCTAGCAGAACCATCAAATACTGGCCTGATTTTTGGTGATGTTGATTCCATTTTTATCACTCCTTGCACTGGTAAATAATATTTTCCTGTGTCTGGAACACCTCCAGGAATGATTTCAGCATGTTTCATTTCTACGTAGGACAGCATTTCTTTATTAAATGGCACCAGCACTCCTTCCTTTTGCATTTTCCTTTCATTTTGAAGGAACCTGGCTTTTGCCATCTGTTTGGATTCACCCAGTTCCGGAGGGTTTTGCACTTTTGGCAGCTGACATGAATATCTTCCATCGTCATGTTGCTTCACAGTTTGTTGGAATTGTTGGACAGCAGAACTTTCTTCATCAGTCATTATCTTTGCAGTTGGTACCTTTTCCAGCTCAAACATGGTTTTGAACAAATCAATATCTTCATTTTCTTCCAGCTCAACTTTGAGAGTTGTTGCTTTATTGCTGTTTGCTGGACCTGACACTGTCCATCCAAATGTGGTTTTAATTGCAGTTATTCTCTCCTTCGTGCAGAATTTCTTTTCTCCATCACACCAGAATAGTGGGAGGTCATTTGTCCCGATTATCATGTCCAATGCTCCTCCAAAGTGTGGATCTGCTAGTGGTAGTCCTTGCAGTAACTGCTGCTTGGCTTTCTGTTATGTTCTCTGGTGGAGTGGCAGCTGGCAGTGAAGATGTGATGGCAGCACTCACAGGGATACTCAGTGCAGAAGGCTCTACAGTGGAAACATCAATGTTGCACCAGTGAGTGAGTTGACTCTCAGCCACAGTTCCCCTCATTGTAATGCTGATTGGTTTTCTCTCTGGTTAGCTTGCCACACCTTCAGAGATAATTGAATGGGTTGAACAGTTGTCTAGAGCAGCTCTGGCAGTTATTCTTTTGCCATTGTGTTGGAGTGAGATTAATGCTGTGTGAATGAAGCCCGCATTGAGAGTTGGAGTCTCTGCTGTGCTGCTTGTGCTGCTGCTTGAGATTGCCTCCTTCAGAACAGCAGTGCAGCTTGTCCCAGTCTTTTCATTCTTCTTTTTGTCTATGCTGTCTTTGTCATCATTGTGAAGTAAGTAGTTGTGCTTCTTTTGACAAAATCTGCAGCTGTAGGTGGAAGTACAGTTTACCACAGCATGTGAGGGGTGCAGGCAGTTGTGGCAACATTTGTGCTGCTTTACCCATTGCCATCTGGTGTTGACTTCTGCATCCTTAAACTTTGTACACCTGAGAGTGGATGAAATCCATCTGTACAAACAGGGCACACTCTTTTTGATAGAGATCCAGCTTTGATACTCTTTTCCACATTGTCATTGTTTGCTGGTGCTGCTGGTTTTTGTCGATGTTCGAATATGTTGGCAGTTGCCACAGTTGGTGATTTCTTGTGAATCCTTGGCAAATTGTGTGATCTTGGAACAGCAAAATCCATCAGAGTCTTCATGTCTGGCAGTACATCATCTGAGCTCAGGTGTTTTGACCACTCATTCATTGTTTCCAAGTCAAAATCGTTGACTACCAGAGAGACAGCAAGAAGTTCTATGTCTTTTGCCTTCAGCTTCTCCATGTCATTCAACACTCTCTGTGTTCTGTCAATCACTTGCTTCATGCTTTCCCTTGACAGGTCATAACTGTTGGGATTCACCAATGCATTTGCCAGGATTGGGAAGATGACACTTTTCCTGCCATATTCGTTCTGCAATTCTTCCATGGCAGAATCGTATCCAACCGCATAGCAATTAAGCACTAATTTTTTAGCTTCAGCATTGTCCATGGCCTCAGCAAGTATGCTGAGTTTGTCAGAGTCAGTGTAGTAATCCCGTGTAAGTCTTCATAATTTCTTCAAATTTTGCTCTGAATATCTGAAACTCCCTTGGTTTCCCAGAAAATGATGGCAGTTTGACTTTGTATGGTGGTGGAGGTCTCATGTTGCTACTAGAGCAGCAGGAGATACCACCACAGATTTTTCTTCAGGAATAGGGGCTGCTTTGTAGACTGCTTCCTTCATTCTTTCCAGCAGCGGTTCCACTTTTTTTAACACTGCTGAGAAAAAGTCATGGTCACTGTAGATTTCCAACTTTGACATCAGTAGACTCAATTGTTCAATGTGATCATTTCCTTGAGACACATATGTTGTTGAAGCAGGATTGGAATGGTCAAGCCACGATTCTGTTATGCCCACCAGTCTTGCCTGAGTGAGAAACAAAGCAGACTGCTCCATCACATCTTTGATTTTTTCTAAACCATCAAGGTAAGGTTGTTCAACTGTTTCATAATTGTCCATTTCAGCTATGATGTCTTCTTCGGTGTAGCCCACATCCGTCATTGCAGCTATAACCTCAGTTTGTGCTACTTCGTGTTTTTTTATGGCTGCTTCAATTTCATCTCTGGCATCTTGTAGAGCAGATAAACTCAATTTCCTGACATCTTGTTTCACCAGTCTCATTGCATTTTTAATAATTTTTGTCACCTTGCCTCTAATGGCTGTTCTGTGACCTTTGCATTTTGCCAATTCAGCACAAGAATACTCTTTGGACATTTTAGAAGTAAGCACTTGTACAGTGACCACTTTATTTCCAGCTCCAGCAGTAGACTGTTCCCAATAGGCTTGATTCAGTAGTTTGGATTCGAAGGACCATATGATAGTGTCGCCAGTACTGAAACTCTGGTTATTCAGCTATAGAGTTGTTCTCATTTTCAAAAACCTGGACACTCTGAAAAAAACAGAGAGCACCCAACCAAAACCAAGAACAAAAAACATGAGTCAGCATTATGTGAAATCAAATACATTAAAAAGAGTGTTTAATGGGTTTTATGACTCCATTATATTTAATGAGTGTTGTTGACTGTTCAGTGCTGCTCAACAGCAAATAGTTAGTTGATGTTTGGGAAACCCAAACAGAATGTACAAAAAGAAATACTGACATAACTAATTACTAAACATTTGTTGTGTGGGTGGCACATCATAGTACACCTTGAGAAAAGTTATCAGTGGCTAATCATTGTAATAAAAAAGCATCCACTAGTAAGCTTCTGATGGAAGCTAGACAGACAAATTTCAAACAGACATTTTAACAATTAATAAATCAGCTAAATCTGTTGAATACTCTATGAACTACTGCAAACTACCTGGTAGTCTAATGTGTCCACAACATGTACACTGAATTGTGTCTAATTGTATATCTTAATCCCAACTCAGACAAACGTATTATCTTACTGACAAAGGGAAATAGTATCTACACAAGGAATGAATGAACTCTATAAAAGTTTCCTTGACCAATAGCTTGTTCCACATTCAACATTCAGTCAACATGACAGTTAAGTTTCTTCTGAACAAAAGCTTCATATGTCCTTTTCAAAATTGAAAATCATTTGAGCATTGGCCACCTAACTTTATCATTAAAAATTTTTTTTGGTAAAGCTGAGAAGATATTTCATGCATGAACGGTTGAACACGATAAGTCTAACGCCATACCTTACTTCTTAGAATTAGTTTTAAGGATTCCCATCATCTATCTTCGCCCTCTCGCCCTCGTGAGACGTGTGTGATCGAGTGTACATACGTGCACCAATACTTTTAGTGAGTTTACCAAGTTAGCTGAAAATTTTTATCATTCGTTTCAGTGGTTTGTTGGAAATCCCCATGACACCATAGCTCACATGGGCTGGACTAAATTTGTAAGTGACAATGAAGGCAAAGATTTGGTGTGCATGTGCTGGAGCCTTATGGACATTAATAAAAATAAAAAAAATAATAAAGAAACTTGTAAATTGCATGTTCTTGAATTCACATATCTAGCAGACATCATTCTATTTACAATGTCGCCTTCTCTGGAATCAGCAATTGACTATTCACTGACCAAATTTCTGCATTCATTTCTATTTTCATGCATTTCTTATAATAATAAATAACAATGGCTATCCCTGCTTACTTATTTTACTTCTGTCATCAAACTGTAAATCATTAGCAAGTTCCTGAAAACCGCTAGCTAATATCATTTTCATCGATTGATGCAAAGTTAAACCAAGTGCATGTCCTTCCAATTTTAGTGGAAGGGCAATAAAATTTATGACGATTGCTAAAAAATACTTCGAAATATGGCATTCACACATCAAAATGGATGCATTATAGTATTACTTATAGTAAGATATTTCATGGTGAAGGTGGACACATAATGACGCCTTGTTATCCTAAAAGTATAGGACATGCCCAAGTGCTCTACACATACTCTCTGACTCCAAGGTGGATTAATGATACCAGGAAATGATGTTCACTGCTATATGCTGCCCATTCATCTGCAAAGTCACCAAAACAATGTATTCTAAATGATGTAGAATTATGAAAGTGGTTAATACATGTACATGTGAGTAATACAGCTGATGACGGTTCTCTTATACTACAACTAACAGCTGCATTTTTTTTATACTTTTTGTGTCATGTAGTGCTGCATTTAGTTCAAACACAAACACACACACACACACACACACACACACACACAAAAAAAAAAAGAGAGAGAGAGAGAGACCACCAATATTAATCAACAATAAATTACTATTCTCCCCACTTATCTTTCTATCCACCATCACTACCAGCAAGTGGTATCATACAAATACCTACTACATTCCAACAAAAAGTAATCAAGTCCTTTTCTTACATGTGTCAATTGAGAGTATTTTTTGCTTACTCACAAATAACTTACAGAAATTTTCATAAAATTAGCACTGGTAGAAACTTTGTATTATGTCCTTGTTAAAACAAATGAGTAATTGCATGTGGTGTTCGGATACTGTAGTGAAATTTACACAAAGTGTAGCCTCTTTTAGTTAACATCTCTAAGAAGAAATCATCCATGTATCCGTGTACCCACCTCAGTCTAAGATGTGTACACTGATGACATGAAGATGAGAAGTGCACCAGCAGATCATAGCCAACAACAATAGCTGTCATAATGCAATGTTTACACACATTCACGTGTCTCCATACAATGAGTTCTTGAAATTATGAATAATACCAACACAATTTCCAGTTTGTATTAACTATACTGTTTCCAGCATACACACAAACGCAGCACATCTTGCCTGCCTCGTGCCACATACATACACACACACACACACACAAAATGCAAATGCAAATTCTCTTGCTGCCGCTAGGCGGTCACACGCACCTGGCAGAGCCAGGATGCCTGTGCACTAAGCAGGCACTGTGAGCCGTGCAAGCAAAGCACCTGGAGCCGGGCTAGGAACTCGCAGGAGAACAGGCCTTTCCTCACAGCAAGTGGTGTGGGCACCCGAAGTCCCACCTGGACCATTGCTGTTTCATGAGAAAAGGCCTTGAATTAGCACCCCAGCAAATGCCAGGTACCCAATCACAGCTGGGTGGACTGGTGGGGCTGGTAGGAGGCAGATGGAAAATCAGATGGAAAAAATGCCAGAGTTGGGCTTGAACTCAGGGACCTGAGGCCCTGAGCCCAGCTGACACAACCACTACACCACACAGCCACACACACACACACACACACATACACACACACACACACACACACACACAATGGCAGCATTACACACTGCTTTGGTTGTTATGGTGCATCACTGCTACTTCTCTACTGCAGATGGACAAACTATTTGAGCCCCCTTTCCAACTTCGAATAGTTGGTTTTTGAATTGTTCTCAATACTATAAAAAGTTTCGTGTACTTCTTTTTTTCCTCTATTCAAGTGCAAAAATACCAATACAAATAGCTATACTGAATATTTTTTCAGAATTTCACAATTGAAATCAAGTAAATCTACAAGCTTAGAATGACCCCACAAAAAACCCATCAATGAACAACAAAATAAAAACACAAGAGAGACAGACTGCTTGAGGCAATAGTCCCTCACTAAGAATAGCTGATGACTGCCAACCAAGGCAATCATGAACACACAACAAACATCATCACATAGGTCACATAACCACAACTACATCTTGGTTGATCTCACCCATGTAATTTCAGATGAGGGACCACACAAACAACACTCATGTATGTACATGTGTCCAGAATCCTGCAATACACACACACAAACATACACTCACACACATAAGCACCTGTACACACCAGAGTTTCCAAGTAAACATTTTTTATGTATTTATAGGGAAATTCAGGTATAAATTTGGGGGAGTCTGGTCTGTTTCATTACCTTGAATTTGCACCCCAGCAAATGCCAGGCATCCAATCACAGCTGGGTTGACTGGTGGGGCTGGTGGGAGGCAGAGGAAGAAAAAACCAAATGGAAAATTGCCAGAGTGGGGCTTGAACTAGAATCTCAGGCCCAGAGCTACACCATACACACACACACACACACACACACACACACACACACATCCTGGACCCATGCACTTACATGATGTGTAGCATGCCCAGTTCAATAACACACTAATACACACACACACACACACACACACACACCTTATTGTAGTTGCTATGGTATCCAGTATGTACATATGTACTAGTCATTGAATTCAGCTTTTAACTCTTGAAGCTATTTAGCTATTCGGTCATTATAGAGTGGGAAGCTGCGGTTTTTTTTTCTATTCTCATAAAATTTTGTATTGAGTTCCAGAATAGCACTCTCTCTTCAGTTTTGGAGGATACTGGGGAGATAGTTGTAACTACTTCGGAGCGAGCTTTGTAATGGTCCAAGCCAAGATGCATAGCTTACAGTAGCACATAACAATCAGTTAAAGCTATACTAACTCGGCCAAACTATCACGCAAAAACTACAAGCAAAAACAAAGGGAAAAAGCTAAAATATCTCGAGACTTAATTATATACACTGACTCAGGTCTATCCACTATTCCCAGTATGCTCAAGATCCCTATCAGTACTCAGTCTCAAATTCAACCAAAATGATATAGAACTAAAGAACAAAGTATAATTACAGAACATAAAACAAAACAAAATAAAAGACACACAAAAGCAAGCAAGAATATAAAACAGTATGGACAAGCTTAAGTACAGCAAATAGAAAAATGAAAGCACAAAGTAGTAAAGGAAAAAATAGGAAGGACTGAATAGAACTAGAGCACCTAGGGTGCAAACCCTCAGCGCATTATTACACAACTAAGATTTTTTCAGATTACTTTAACTTATAACTACCGAGGACACACGCGGTTAAGAGAAAATACGTGGACTATAAGTGATCACATGACTGCTGTATGATGTAAAACCATGTACACAAAAGGTAAGGTTTGTTGCATCTAGCTTGCGCTTGTTTGGAGCTGACAAGTATATATGTGTGTGTAAATGTGAAAGTAGATACTATGGAGAATACTTAATAATATTAAAAATTTATAAACTGAGGTAACTAGGATGAACTGATACAATATCAACAAGAAGATTGCAGATACACTGGAACCTCTCTTATCCGTTCATCTAAGTTACGGACACCTCTGTCTACCTGACACTAATAAACAGTGAATGACTGTTATAAGCTACCAAACCAAAATCAATGAATAAAATTGTGTAAATATTTTCACGTGTTACTTTGAGAATTCAATTGCGGTGTTGAGGAGAGTGGAACATGGAAATCAAGATGCTAGTTCAGTGGGCCCACTAGTTCTAGAACTTAACGACTGGAGGGAATGGAAGAAACGTCACGGCACTCAAGTATAGCATTTTAACTCTAGCAAGAAAGCTCGAGATAATTATAGCGGAAATTAAAAAGGAAAGTCAGTGAGGTTAATCTGGACAGTTCTAAAGCTACCAGCGAATGATATTTGAATGTGTTACTGAGTTAGGGGACATTTCTTAGTTTTGGTCCCACACAGTTCTGTAGAGAGGTTTCAGTGTAATATCCCCCCACAGTTGTTTTTGTCTCACCAGCCCCAAAGTAGGTACACTAATTAGTAAATAGATGGTCCATTAGCACAGACCCACTAATCTTGTCCAAGGAAAGAAAAAAAAAAGAAAAAAAAAAAGAAAAAAAAGATGCCTTCAGGATATTTTGTATAGAAGTGCAATAGCTGGCCATGTTGACTAACTCACGGTAATGTCATTGCATTGAAATGCACAGAAAGTGAACTGTTAATTGTTGTTGATGTATGTTACATCAAATGGCCTCACTGAAACTCTCTGGCATATTTCACTGTATATTAGAAACATGTGTATACACACACACACATGCAAAATGCTAATTATCTTGCAACCGCTAGCAGTTATGCGCACCTGGTAGAGCCAGGATGCCTGTGCACTAAGCAGGCACTGTGAGTCTTGCAAGCAAAGTTCCTAGAGCCGGGCTAGAAACTCTCGCAGGAGCACAGGCCTTTCCTCACAGCAAGCGATGTAGGCAAAGTCCCACCTGGACCATTGCTGCTTCATGAGAAAAGGCCTTGAATTTGCAACCCAGTAAATGTCAGGTACCCAATCACAGCTGGGTGGACTGGTGGGGCTGAGGCAGGTGGAAAACAAGATGGAAAACTGCCTGGGTGTGAGGCTTGAACTCAAGACCCTCAGGCCCTGAGCCAAGGACACAACCACTACACCACCACACAGCCACACACACACACACAACACACACACAACACACACACACACACAACACACACACACACAGCCACACACACACCTTGAACCTTGAAAGAAAGCCACCCATTGGATGATGCTTCTCTGCCACAAGTGACAGACTAAATCACAGTAACTAATGTTTTCAACAAGTAGTCACACATCTGTGTCTATCAATGTCTTGCTTGCGTATGAATGCTCTCTCACACACACTACACTGGTATGGCTTATCTGTCACTGTCATGCCTCCCATGGAAACTAAACACAATGAATCACAGCCATGGAGGCTGAACACATGTACACTGCAGCACACGTATAATGAATAAAACACAGTCATGGAGACTGAGCACATGTACACTGTAGCCAGCTATAGGTCATTGCTATACATTTTGGTGTAATTCATTGATCAAGTCATGGATGAGAAAAAATAGAGCCATCTATTTTTTTTGAGACAGAAGGCATGGTAGTAGAAGAAACCAACAAACACCTTCAATTAATTAGCCACAGTTTTAGGGGTGCCATATACTACTCTGACAGAGAGGCAGCTGGATTCACTGACACTTGGGTTGCATCAATTCTCGTAGAACCCCACCTCCAGAAGGAGTGCTTCAACTGTGGGGCTATTGTGGACAGAGCAGATTTGCAACAGTATTCAAGAATTAGTTCATTTATTTCTTTAGTTGCATAGCTGCAGTGATGTCTCCATGAACTTATACTTTATTGAAATGGATGTGGCTATAATTCTAGTTACAGCCCTGCACATGTGCATATCCAAAAAAAAAAAAGATCACACAGTGGATACCCATGGTTGGTGCAACCAGCAAATTTTAGCTACATCACCTAAGAAAGGTCAGGTTAAGTATCCAGCAACAGAAACATAACAATCTCACTTAATATTAGCTATACATACACAAGAGCCAACAGACAGTAAATACACTTTCTTATAGCTAGCCATGAGTCTCAACTTGCACATGCATATGCAGCCCCGGAATAAAGTATAGCCACCTTTCCAGTGGAGAGGCTTAGGAAATGGAAATTGATTGGAATGAATGTATCATCTGTCAGCAGAGAACATCTGAGCCCTTGGAGTGTCCATTGGATAGTTTTAGGCAAGATGGTGGTAGCTTTTATTCTTTATTTTTGGAAAATGTGGAAGAGTTCCGTAGCATTGGTGCACTTCCAACAACGATCTTTTTGGGGAGTGACTTCACTGCTGATGATTTACTAGCTCATCGTGCATCTTGGCACAAATCCTGTCGCTTGAAATACAGCATTTCTAAGCTTACAAGAGCAAAGAAAAGAAAGGCTGACTGTGCTGAGCCCGAGAGAGTGCCTAGGAAGCGCCAAGCAATGAATGTTACAAATTGTATGTTTTGTGATATAAAGGATCAGAAGTAGGATCTTCATCAGATCGTGACTTTTGATGCTGATGCTAATATTCGAGAGATGATTGTAGCACTGCAAGACACACAGCTTCTAGCTAAAATTGATGGTGGTGATTTAATTGCCAAAGAAGTGAAGTATCATTTGAAATGTTTGGTTACTTTGAAGAATAGATACAGAAGTTACAAGAGGACACTAATTCAAGAGCCAAGCAATGTACAGGAATACATGAATGAATCTAGAGTGTTTGTAGAACTGATAAACTATATGAAAACTGCTTTTGAATCTGGGACTCTTCTTTTCAAATTAGCTGATCTTCATTCTCTTTATATCAAAAGACTTGATGATTTTGGTATAACAAAAACAGTTAATAAGACCAGGTTGAAACTTGATTTGCTAAAGCATTTCCCTGAGGCCCAGGAACAGTGTGAAGGCAAAACTATTGTTATTATTTTCAAAGAGGGAATGCAAGACATGTTGAAAAAAGCACTGAAGAAGAGGGATTTCTCTGAAGATGCTGCGGTTCTAGCTAAAGCTGCTATGATTATTCGAACGGATGCATTTGACCATCAATGTTTTAAATTTGATGGTTCCTTCTCATCTAAATGTCAGGAGGACTCACTTCCTTCAAGCCTGAAGTCCCTAATTTCCTTGATATTAAATGGGCCTAACATAAAAAATCAAGACCATCAAGAATCTCAAGCTTGTCTTTCTCTGTTGGGCAATTTGTTCTCTATAACATGAAGAAATCATCTCCTTGTGGTACAAAAACAAGGCACACTGTGGATCGGGAACCACCATTGCCTATTTATATTGGTCTCAATATTCACCGACAGACCCAAAGCAAGAAATTAATTTCACAGCTATATTCAATGGGAATCAGTATTTCTTATGACAGGGTATATATAACCTTGAGAACAAAATTTCAACTTCAATCTGTGAAAGATTTGAAGAAGATGGAGTTGTTTCACCTACTTCCTTCAGGAAGGGGGTATTAACTATTGGTGCTATCGACAACTTTGACCATAATTCCAGTTCAACTACCCAAGCTTCATTTCATGGAACTGGGATTGGCCTCTTTCAGTGTCCAACCACGGATAACCCTGGTGAGGAGAAACCACCAATTACACTGCCTGAATCTGGAAGTAGAAAGCATAACCTTCCTGAAAGTTATTCCATTGTTCCTGCTGTGGCTTTGAAGCCAACTGATGATGTTGTTGTACCAATTGTTAATATCAGCAAAGAAAATGTTCAAAATTGTTTGGAAGAGGCACTAGCAAAGGAAGAAGCATGGGCTGCTAATGCAATAACTTTACTGGAGAAGAATGTGCTTGCCAAAGAAGATAAAATTGCATGGGCAGCCCATCATGCTCTACAGCAACTGCCCCCAGAAAACTCCCCTAGTTTATGTGCACTTCTTCCTCTCTTTTCTGAAAAGTCATCTACACCTTCAATGATTAAGCATGGAATGGATGTCCAACAACAAGCCATTGCTCATCTCAATCCAGGACAAATTCCTGTCACAACATTTGACCAACCTCTTTTTGCCATGCAAAATATGTTCAATGGAAGTGGCCAGGCTACACATGGTGAGCATGTACATGTTGTAATGCTGGGTGGACTCCATACAGAAATGGCTTTGTGGAATACACTAGGGGATGTTTTGGAGGGTTCTGGCTGGACGTCTGCTTTGACGGAAGCTGAAGTTGCTTCTTCTGGTATAGCTGACTCGTTCTTCAGAATGGCACATCTTGCACGAAGCAGGCATGCTCATCAAGTTACTGCATTGACCCTCCAGAAACTTCAACGGGAAGCTTATCTACAATCAGGAAGTGATATGTCATTTTCAGCCTGGAAAAAATATATGTGCAAAGATAATCCCACATTTATGTACTGGGATTTTATCTCGAGATATGAGACACTTATCCTCATTTTCGTCAGTGCTCACAGGGAAAGTAACTTTCAACTCTATTTACAAGTGCTGGAGCAGCTTACACCACTATTTTTTGCACTTGATCATGTGAACTACTCGAGATGGATGCCTATTCATATCCGAGATATGAAGTGCTTGCCGGATTCGATTAGGGATGGTTTGAGAGAGGGCATTGGGTTCTTTCAAAGACTAAGAAAGCATTCTCTGCCATTCTTTTCGACCAAGTTCATGAGCAAGAAAATGCCAGTGTAAAAGGTTCTGGTGGCTGTATTGGACTGATGGACAACCCAGAGGCATTAAGGCGCTGGATGCTGTCTGGGCCTGAGCTAGCTAAGCTGCATAACCAGTTCGAGATTGAATACCTTCCGAATGATGAAGAAGATTCCAAATACTTGCAACATCATGAAAGTGGTTATGCAGCTCAAGCAAGTTTTCAGAAGCAAGTCAACTGTCTATGTTCAACCTTCATTAAAATGGGTAATCCTTTTCTTGACTATTTTCCTGACCTTGTTACTCTTGATAAGCATGATTGCATGGATGAACCAGTCAAGGAAGCATTTTATGCTCTTGAAGAGGTAGGCACAAAGCAATATCGGGAGTATGTTAAAGGTGTACTTGAAGATTGCACCCATTCTGTCCATGACCCTATCAAGCAAAATTCACTAGCACTTTTCAAACGAAAGAGCTATCAAAACAAGGTAAAAAGATAAAGATTCTTCAACATAACGTGGCACTGTTTGGGCAGCTTTACATTGCCATGCAAAGCCGTGACAGTGATTTGAAGGAATTTTTTTCACATGAAGCACAATTGTTTCCACCTTCTCTTTCAGAGTTTGGCAAACTTCATCTGCCAACTAACAAGTCTGAGTTAATCAAATGTTTGCAACCATCCAATCAGCCAGAACCACCATCTTTCTATGATTGCAAAATCTTAGATGGTGCTGTCATCGTTCATGGGTTGCATTTGGGACAGGAAAGAACTACAGGTTTTTGCACATAAATGCTATTTGTGACAGCCTAGGAGAGCCCAAGTCAAGGGCTCTTCCAGTATTCCACGCCATAACTGGCTGTGACACAATCTCAGCATTCAAATTCAAGGGCAAGAAAATTGCATGGCACATTTGTATATCTTTCTATATATCCCTTTGAGAATTTGAATCCCGATTCTTGTCACTTCAAAGTTCTTGAAAGACTAGTTGTTGTAATGTATGACAGAACAAGTCCTTTAACCTCGATTAATGAAGCAAGAGAAGAACTATTCTGCAAGAGAAGTCTCTCAGTGGAGAGAATGCCTCCTACCCAAGATGCACTACTTCAGCATTGCAAACGTTCTCTGTATCAAGCTGGAATCTGGACGACCAGCATGCAGGTGCAGCAAATGCTTCCTTCACCCAAGGACTATTCTTGGACCAAAACATCTAACTCCTGGGCACCGGTTTGGATCACTATTCCTGAAGTGTCTAAGGCGTGCTGTGAACTAGTCAAATGTTCGTGCAAAGGAAATTGCTCAAACTGTACATGTGCGAAAGCCAATATAGTTTGTTCACCTCTCTGTAAATGCAAGTGTAGCCATTGATCTGAAACATGTCTTTTTATCATGACATTTTCTCCATAATTGCATTCCTAGTGCTGTGAAAGCTGCAATTTCATAATTTAAGAGGCAGCCATTTTGTTTCTCTGGGTGTATGCCTAACTTTTTTTTGGGGGGGGGGACCAATTAAAGGAACCCATATACATACACAGAATTACACTTTTATGTGCTCAGCAACAACAATTAGCACTCATTTCATATTATACAGGGCAGTCATTTTTTTTCTGGGCATGCACAATTTTTTTGCAGGGGAGGGGGCACCCCTTTTAATATCAAAAAGTACATCAAAATGAACCTATGTACAAAAAATTGTGCTTTTATCCACAGTGGAATCCAAGTGACTGTAAAAGCTGATAAAAAGTGTTGCCTAGTCTTGGGAAAGAGAGACCACAAGCTTGTATTTGGTCAAGATACAGCTGCTAAAATTGTTATGGTTTGGGGAAGTGTTATTTTCCACATTGGCAAACATGTAGATAGGATGAGGTTGTTGTGTACTTGTGAAACTTGTGATCCTTCTTTATTGCATCTAATTTGTCCCCTCCCTTGTCACTTCAAGTATACCGGTACCTGCATCTACTGGGACAGAATCCATCAAATTTACATCATTCAAAAAGATGTCACAATACAGTGTTTTTTAAAATGCTATCCTGTTATAATTCTACAGAAAAGTTTACAAGCTTTAAATTAATTGATATATAGTAAATATTGTACAAGGCTTATTTTTTATTATTATTTTCCTAAACACATTACTCAATGAAGCATGGGTTGACGTTTGGCTCTATTTTTACATTATCCCATGTGGGCACTTTTATTACGCCCCCCCCCCCCCCCCCCTAGTTTATGCAAGTGTTTATTGCACAAGAAACTGGTTACTATGGTATTCACACATGAGCAGTACATAATAAATGTATTATTCATTGGATACTGCAGAATATCACTCTTCTAATTGGCCGTATTACGCCCATGTTTACGGCACTCGTGTCAATACTAAGCCAACAGACTCATAATATTATTCTCCTGTATCAAATGAATAATATAATACTACAGCATTGTTTTGTATAACAACCAAACATTATACACCTGTTGTTATGGCACCTACACCTGGACCTAATCAAACCTTTTCACTAAAAAAATCAGGATTTGTGAATAAAATTCAGAGGAAGCAAAATCAGAAATCAGGTTTTAAATTTTGTGAAAGCGGATTCACCAGATGAGCACTCATTGAGCACTCAGTCATGTGCCATACACTACAACCATGTTCAGGTTAGAGGACACACCCTCTACCTCTAAATAGCTTCAAGAGTTAAAAGCTGAATTCAATGACTAGTACATATGTACATACTGGATACCAATGTAAATTGAACTACATCCTCTAAATGGTCCCTTTTGCTACCACTTGCTACTTTCAAGCAATTACAATAAGGTGTGTGTGTGTGTGTATTAGTGTGTTATTGAATTGGGCATGCTACACATCATGTAAGTCCATGAGTCCAGGATGTGTGTGTGTGTGTGTGTGTGTGTGTGTGTGTGTGTGTGTTTTCATTTGCATAAAAGACACAGTGAGCTGTGACTAATAGAAGCAGTTCCACCTGCATTTTTACCACAAAGTTTGGACAGATACTGTATGTAAGTATGCTGTGGTTGTAACTAATATCTCACACAACCACTTGATTGTCTCAGCTGCAATTGTGGGAATTATAGATTTGTTGCCTATTTTTTCCAGACCACACTCATTGACATGCTTATTAATTAAAACTTTTAAATCTTTGGAATTACAAAAACTGAGATGGTGCAAGCTTGGATTCCTTCTTTCACTTTATTCGATCATCAAGGCTCCAAGGTGTCAAAATGTATGAATTATTTATAATTCAACCACAACTACAATTATTACAATATTGCTATTGTATTTTAGCTACGCATTGGAAATGGTATAGCAATTGAGTTGACATGTGCAACTGCAGTGGAAAAGAATTAGATAATGCGGCAGAATTCCATAAACTGGGCAGGACTTGGGAATAGCCAAGAAAACCAGGAACATCCCGGCAAACTGGGATGGTTGGTAACACAAGCATTCAAGCGATCAGAAACCAACTAGCAAAAAAAACCCTATAAAAAACCAAAAAAAGTATCATCTTCAATCTTTGCACAGTTCATCCAAGTGTCTGTGTACCGACCTCACTACAAGAAGGATACACTGATCACATGGAGAAAATGAATCCTTGTCCCAGTCAAAGAGGTGGTAGTAGTGTGGTGTAGTCATCCAGCAGAGATGGTGTTGCAGTGCAACAACAGATTAAGAAAGTACATGAAGAACTTGCATAAGAAAAAATTATGTGTGAGATATTTTATTATAATTATTATTATTTTATTTTTTGCTAAAATGAATAAATAGAATCTTTACACTATATTTCTCCACTAGATCTTAAACTACTATCAATAGCTGATCAATTTTACCCATTCTAAACCTGCCATTACACATAACCAAACTCATTTCACTTGTTATGCAGGGTTGTTTGTTTGTTTGTTTGTTTTTCCAGAGTTTCACCTATAAGGAGGGGGGGGGGATGTAATGTAAGGTTCAATTTAAGCAGGAGCAGTATATCCATTGATTGACCAATATGGTGTAAGCAAAGCAGCACAGACTCTGGATGGTGAGCAATATGAGAAAAAAGGTCCTGATAACTACTGCCAGGTAGTACTGAATGAATCACGTTTCATAATTACATAGCCAGAAAAACATGAAGTCATAACTGAAAGACCTTTTTTGAAACTGACATGTGTTTCCTAACTTGAGTATAGAACAAATCTTGGACAAGAGCCAAGAAGAATCTATAACAATTGAGTTTTGACTTCGTTATGAGTTAAACAACATGTAAGCTACAACTACAAGAAAAACTTAATAGTATTGAATGTTGAGCATCTAATTACAATCTATCTATTGAGATAATTTCAACTAACATAATTGCTGTTATGCAAAGCTGTGAACCCGAGTTATAAAATGGGTGTGGCTAACATGATCCTCCTTAAAAATAGATACATAGTGTACTTTGTTGCAGTGGTGTAGGAAAGGGGGTGGGGGGCTGGATCCCCCCTTCCCCCCATAATGTTTTTGGGCACAATCCAAGAATGTGATTTTTTCCTATTAACACCTGGAAATTACAAACACATAGTCTTTGAGCCCACCCATACTGCAACATCTTACTACACTACACCGCAGTATTGCATAATGTACAGAGAATGCTGTCATATACTTCCGGACTGAGCGGTCATATTTTTTTTAAGTGCATGCAAGTGAAATACAGCTTGATATTGTATACATGAACTATCTTGTAAATCTCACACACCTCTTTGCAAGTCAAAAACAAATCAGCCACCCCCAGAAAAATATCCTGTATGAAACCCTGGTGTGTACAAGACTATCAAAACTAACGCATATGTAAATCAAATCAATCAAATCAAAAAACATTGTGTGTACATGTGTGAGTGCATGTGTGTGTGTGTGTGCACCAAGAGAAACACAATCACTTGCACAAAAGTGGCCTAAGAACAAGCCCACTACTGTAACACAATACTACATTGTAATGTGCAGACTAGGACCAATTATACTAGAAATGATTTGCTCACATGTTATGGTTTGGTATCCAAGTGGAAGTGCAGCAAAATTTAAGGTAGATTTGCCAACTCATACCTACCAGAAAGCATAAAGTCAAAAAGAAAATATTATAAATACACAATGTACACATGACAAAGGTTACTTAAAAATATATGGAAATGGAAATATATTGGAACAAAAAAAGATTGACACAATAATTCTACTGCGACTGTAAACAAATCATGTGCAAATGCACAAAACACTATTCAATATACTTCTAAAAGATTAGTAAGAGACTTGATATACTGGCTCCAGCTTCCTGGGTCAGGTCTATAATGGTGTGTACAGCCGTCTCCGTGTCACATACTAAACTCATTTGAAATTCTTGCATACAAAAATGAGAAGGCTCCAAAAAGGCTGCATTTGGCTTTGGCAATAGGACATTTCCAATCCTGAATCAAAACTTATTTTGATTTTGATTTTATTTTGAACGTACCATTACTTGTACAGCAAAACTTCATTTATCCAAACTTCAATGAGCACTTCCACCAATATCTAGTTTGTTTGACCACTAAATAAAATAAAACTTTCAATGATGTTCAGTTCTTCAACCACCCATTAAATTAGCTAATTAAGACTTTGTACGTTTGGTTGAACCTGTCATAATGGCTATTAGTCAAACAAATCAATTAAAGTCAACAGACTAGTCCATACCAGCAAATCAATACTGCTATTAGCCTACACAAAACAATCTGTGCACAAGACTAGTAGGTAGATGTGGTCAACAATTTCAACTCAGGCAATGAAAAAGTTACCCAAACCATGCTGTCTCTGAAGTAACTGTCTAACACTCTAGGTTATATACCTTAGATGGGGTACTATAGATTGCTTAGATGATGTATGTATACATACTCGGTAGAAATAAATACAAAAAACAACATCATATTCTCCAAGAAGGGAGAAGGATTAGAAATAAATATTTGATTTGGTCTGTACATACGTGTTGTTGTTTTGTTTTTCACTAACACACTAATCTATTATAATCCTCATTTTCATTCCAACTACACTCGGCCACCTCTAACAGACATATTTACCTTAGTACACATATGAATGCACAAAAAAGAAAAATTTGTCATTCGCATCATGCCAAGTGTTCAACATTTTCACACTATAATCACTGACTATAGAACACCCTGACATGCATGCACACAGCAAGCAAAAACATGAAAATGTATAACAACTGGTAAAACATACATCATATTTATACATATTTATGCCTGATGTGTGAAATCCTCAAAAACTACTTCCAATTAACTCACCAAACTAACTCAACAACTGGCTCTTCAGCAGCACACTACATGGAGGACCAGTCCTATACAGAATCACTATAATGAATATCGGTGTTAATAAATGATACCATTTCAAGCATAACTCACAAGCAATTTTGTAAGTGGTGAAACTGCATACAATGCTCTCTGTACACATGTGTCCTTACACACACACACACACCACACACACACACAAACACATGCACCACACACAGTGTGATGCCTTTCTGCCACAGAATGTACTTACACACATCCTTACACACACAAGTACACACTGTGTCTAGCAATATTGTAAGGTAGTCAGAATGATCTTCAAAGCATTGAATATAATTTCTCCACTCACATTGAACTGGAATTTGCTGTACATTTATCATATTCACCTAAGCATCTGACTTACAACTACATCACACTGATACACAAACATGTATGGTGAGTAATGCCTATATCTTGTGTAATGTGATGGTTCATTTTTTGAATGTGGCAAATATGGAAACAAACAGCATAATGTCTATGGCACTTTCATCTTTGTAAATATAACTACACAGTGCTAAATATTGTAATTGTAATGCAGAAGGAGTAGGGATGCAGGATTAGAGGAGAAACTATAAAACCAAGATCAACAGAGTATTCGATTCAGCGTCTATGGGTTGCAGTCCAGCAAGGGGAACTGTGCAGCAGTATAGGGAAAAAACAAAAAACAAAACAAAAAAAACAACAACAAACTCTCGAAGGGTCATTTTGGTAGGAAAAACAACAACAATCCTTGATCATTAACCAATTTCAGAGTCATATCATATGAGATTTAGTACTAAATAATAATAATAATCAAAATTATTAGTGCAACAAAAAAAATATATTGATGAACTAGCTCAGCTGCATGATGAACAGTTAGCTAGCTAATATTCCAGTGGGAATATCTAGACTAGCTTCATCGGACTCGTTTGTTGTACCATTTTCTTGATAACGTTATCATTCTCCAAGAAATTATTTTTTTCTTCATCATCCAATATATGTAGGTTCCTTTCCTCACTTGCCACTTAGTTGCCACATTAGACATCCACTCTCAAGTCATCATGTTCACTCAGCCATCCAAGACCCGACAACTAAGCACACCACACACACACACAAACACAATATTATTGTTGTTTCAATGGAGATCTTTTCATTTCTCCGATCACATACACACCCACACGAGCCCCACCCCTTAACCACCCAACTCCCCCCCCCACACACACATCCAGAAAAAGAAAAAATCTCAACTTTCTTGAATAAAACATGTACAGCTGGCACATTGACCATGGATCAATGGACAACAACATAATGTGTGATTGAGATAGTGTTTAGTGTAAGCAAAGTATCACTACTAGTCACATCCTGCTGACCTGTAGAAATAGGATACAAGCATTTAGGACATGTTATAAGGTGTAGGTCTATATGGCATTTACACTACTGAGGGCCAAAGGCCCAAGGGTAATTCAAATCTTGTACAGACCGAACCAAGTGGTGCAAGAGGAGTAGACCCTTATTCTCTGTATTGGACTGCGACTGTTCTGGCCAATTGAAATAATCTTGTGGCACTCTTCCAGTTCACAAAGTAGGTGATAGCTTTCAAGTATCAATAGCCTTCCTCGCCCAGTTCTCAATTGTAAGTTCAAAGTGCAAGTCCAACCAAACTGACAAAAAAAAAATAACTTGACCATACCGACACTCATAAAGCTGATGACATCAATCAAAACTTCTGCTTGTAGATGGTTTCATTAGGAATAAATATGTCATGCAATAAAATTGCAGGAGTACAGTGTCGATGAATAGTCTCACTGAACTAAGGTTTGGTTGGTAATTTTGAAAGTTTTGTTAATCATTCGATAGCATACCTCCAGCAAAAACAACCACATCCAACTGATAAATCTGATTGGCCAGTTCGAATGAACTATGATATAAGTGTGTGTGAGTATATATTATGCATGTATATATGTTTGTTTGTTTGCTTGTTGGTGCTTATAAGATCAAAGCTAAGTGTGGGTTGTGGGAAAAAGTCATGTTTCGATTATTCCCGAGGTAAATCTGAGAGATAATGGGAAATGAGTGAGTTACAGAGCCAGACTTTTCTATTATGTAATCAATTTATACCACGCATGTGTTGTTCTCAGAAACATTGCTTTCACCCAGAGGTTCAAAAAGGGTGGGCTGTGCCACTATTTAATCCATATTTTTTTGACCAATTATGTCAATTACGAATGACGTATTACAAATGTATGTATGTATGCATGTATGTATGTATGCATGTTATGTATGTACACTAACACATTCCACATCATGTGAGTGTTCAGGATATTGAACATTTCTATATGAATGCTCTGAGCATGCATTAAAAACATGACTCGTACTATACTTTAGGGTCCTGAAGGCCTTTCATCAGTGCCTGACTACTTTGCACAAGTGAACTATCCTTGTTTTGTAGTATGAACTTCAGAGTCACCATTCCCACAACCTCCTAGTAAAACATATTGCAATGTTCCTAGTGAGGGCTCATCCACTACATAATCACATCACCCACCACCACCATAAGTAGCATTAAATGCAACAAGCAAGCTACTCTCAGGTCTTACTCATTAACATGTGGTTACACATGTATGTGCCTGCATGTGTCCATATGTGCCAAATGTGTGTATGTATGTGTGTGTATGAATAATGTGCACGCTGCTTAGACGTGTGCGCATCACCTTCGAGCATGACTGTGTGCATGTGCATACTGCGTGCATGCACACGTGTATGTATGCATGTGTATGTGTGAGTGTGTATGTGCATCATGTATGCGTACGAGTGTATGTATATGAATGTATGTGTGTGCACCGTGTGTGTGTATGTGCATGTGTGTAATGATATATTGCCTCACTTCATGTGAATATAGGCACAGGCTTTGAAGACTAAAACAATTCTCTGAAAAGTTTCATAAAATAACAGGTGTCACAGTTTGCAACCTGGCTTAAAAACAATAATTTAAACAATTATTCTTCACCACCGTTATTATTTCGCGACTCTCCATATTAAATCAACAACAATCTACTTCTATGTATAAAGCACTAAAATTCTTTTTGTAGAACAGAATATATGTACAGTAGACCTTCACTTATCCGACCACCTTGGACTGAGGGTTGTTCAGATAAGCTAAATGTTGGGATATTCAAAATGAGTCATTTTGAACATAGGAAACCGATCTATTCTCTATTTAATGCACAGCAAAATTCCAATGAATATAATTATAGTTCACAACTGGTGTTCAGATAAACAGAAATTCGGATAAAAGGGGTTCGGATAAGTGAGGATCTACTCTATATATTCAGCTTGAGCCAAGCTGCATGCTGTTTAGTATCAATGTTGGCAGTCATATAACTAAACTCATCCAAGAAATGGAAATATGTTGTGTTTTTCTTCTTCATTTTAATCACATTGGTTGTGAAATATCTAGCAGTGAAAGAGCTAATGTCTTTCAATTAATAATTTTAATCCTCAGTCTTTTGAGTGTGTGTGCTAGAAACTTATTAACTATGACATTGATAGGTATTGGTACACGTACCTGTATACATGGACATTGATAGGTATTGGTACACGTACCTGTACACATGACATTGATCTAGGTATTAGTACACGTTGTATACACGGCATTGATAGGTATTGGTACATGTACCTGTATACATGGACATTGATAGGTATTGGTACACGTACTTATACATGGACATTGATAGGTATTGGTACATGTACCTGTATACATGGACATTGAATTGTGTATGTGTGGTGTGTGTGTGTGTGTGTGTGTGGTGGCTATGTGTGGTATGTGTGTGTTTGTATGCGTGTGATTATCCAAGTGGTGTATGTATGTAAGTGGGGTGTGTAAATATGTCAGGTATGTGTGTAGGGAAGTCAGGGTGGCGAGGGGGTATGTTTCTTCACAAATGTTCAACTTGGACACTGCTAGAGGATGCTATACAGTATGATGAGTTGTCTGGCCAAATAGTGGGTTGTTTGCTTATGCTTTAGTTTAAAGTATACAATACAGAAGGTAAGTATCGTTTGGTTGCCACAATGCATACCAAATATATTTGATGTGCATGTAATAGAACTTCACCATTGAACTGGGCATGCACTCCAATAGCACAGTGTGGTGAGAGAGCTATTATACAGTTGGCCAGACAACAGATCATACTGTATGGCATCCTCTAGCAGTGTACAGTTGGCCAGACAACAGATCATACTGTATAGCATCATCTAGCAGTGTACAGTTGGCTACACTTCTAGCACACTTACTTCGACACACTATTTATTAAAAAAAAGAATAAGAAAAAAAAGAAAAAAAGAAGAAGCTGGAATGATGCTTACTAACATTTTATGGCAGTAAAACCAACCCCCGTGAGTCTAATTATCTGTTTAGAATGTTTCTCCATCCCATCAAACTTCAGAAACAGCTATCAAGATGGTACCGATCATTACAAAAAATCTGCCCACATCACTCATTAATAATACACTCAACCTCTCTTATCTGTTCTTCTAAGTTATGGACACCTCTGTAAGTTATGGACACCTCTGTAAGTTATGGACACCTCTGTAAGTTATGGACACCTCTGTAAGTTATGGACACCTCTGTAAGTTATGGACACCTCTGTAAGTTATGGACACCTCTGTAAGTTATGGACACCTCTGTAAGTTATGGACACCTCTGTAAGTTAGTAACTTATGGACACACCTCTGCCTACCGGACGCACACACAGCTATTATTATTGTGTATTGACAACATGCAATATTTGTGGTAAAGGGACATTAGTTTACTATTGATCCCAATCAAAAAGGCTTGTTTCTAAGTTACAGACATTTCATAGTACGGACACCTCTTGGTCCAAGACCGTCCGGATAATAGAGGTTCAAATGTAGTACTCATGCTCTCTCTATTCTCAGTAAGTGAAGATACTGGCAAAGGACTAAGGATTAGTCAAACACACATTGTTGGCACGACATACCGTATTCACTGTAATTATAGCGCCACTTGGACTGGAAGTATTCTCCACACTTTAGATGCAGAGACTTTCATGTTCTCTTTTGTTCAGGCAGTTGATCCCTGACAGAAAAGTAAAAATAGATTTGTAGAGTGAAACCCTTATATTTCAATTAGAAATAATGTTAATAAAATAAAGCCCAGTACAAACAGCAAACGTTATCTAATTAAGTGCCACATTAATTGGAAGTGTAGTATAAAGTTTATGGCACTTACATGAATAAGACACTTACAGAAAGCAGTTGCGAAACAACAACAGCAAATGAAACCTCATAAAGTAGTGAAAACCAAAAGAAAACAAACAAACAACAACAACAACATGGGCAACACCATCCACCAGTGTATAATACTCTGTTCCCAAGAGCACATTTTTTTTCTTTATATAATGAATCAAAAGAAAAAAAAAGAAAAAAAAAAAGAAAAAAAAAAGAAGAAAGGAATTAAAATCTGCTCTGCTCTTCAAAAATATATTCTATTGAGCAATAAATGCTACATTACCAGTTGGTTAATCGGCGAGCGAGCGAGACACTTACAGAAACACTTACACTTACAGAAACACTTACACTTACAGAAACAGTTACACTTACAGAAACAGTTACACTTACAGAAACACTTACACTTACAGAAACACTTACACTTACAGAAACACTTACACTTACAGAAACACTTACACTTACAGAAACAGTTACACTTACAGAAACAGTTACACTTACAGAAACACTTACACTTACAGAAACACTTACACTTACAGAAACACTTACACTTACAGAAACAGTTACACTTACAGAAACACTTACACTTACAGAAACACTTACACTTACAGAAACAGTTACACTTACAGAAACACTTACACTTACAGAAACACTTACACTTACAGAAACACTTACACTTACAGAAACACTTACACTTACAGAAACACTTACACTTACAGAAACACTTACACTTACAGAAACAGTTACACTTACAGAAACAGTTACACTTACAGAAACACTTACACTTACAGAAACACTTACACTTACAGAAACACTTACACTTACAGAAACAGTTACACTTACAGAAACACTTACACTTACAGAAACACTTACACTTACAGAAACAGTTACACTTACAGAAACGCTTACACTTACAGAAACACTTAATTGAAAATCGGGAATGTTTGTTTATTTATTTATTCAGCGAAGCGAGCGAAGCGAGCGGAGCTGACTCTCTAATGAGTTCGCGATATATATATATATTTAGGTCTAGAAATTGTTTTTGTTCTTGCGTGGGCGTACGTGTGTACCCTTTTTCCTACGCGCTTGCGCGGGCCGGGTAACCTTATTAGCAACATTTTGTTTTGTTTACCCGCCGTACGAAGTAGCGATGCCCAGTAGACAAAACGTTAGAAACGCTCGGTCAAGAGCTTTGAGGGCGTTAGAAACTCCAGAAGAAAAATTAGTAAGGAGAGAGGAGATAAGAAATGAAAAAGACAGGGCAAGGAGGAGGAGAGCTAAAACGAAACAGAAACAGGTAGCAAAGTAAAGAATCTTTCTTTTTGAAAAGCCATTAAATGTTCCTATTTTATTTATTAGACTATTCCTGAGGATTACTGTACCAATCAACTTTATACAGCTGTAGACTCAACTACTCTTGAAGACACTGAAAATGCAGCCACACCATCTGAACAAGAAGCTAATATTCCCACTACTTTTTGTACTGCAAGAGGAAAAGGCATCTATCAGAGGACATTCATTCTCATATACACCCAAAGCAGCAAAAAAAAGTTGCAGAAAATATAACTCAAACAATTTCGATACCGCAAAGCCTTTCAGCTTATCAGCAACGAATGCAAGAGGTAAATATAAAATAAAATATATACTTCAATAAGTTAATACGAGACATATTTTCGTTTAGGAAACCATTATGCAGAGAGCAACGTCTACAACTAATGTCACAAAAACAGCAAGTCACACGTTTGTTTGAAAGTGATAGTGAAAGAGATCACAGGCTCCACTGTTTGTCCACTAGCCAACTGTTGAGAACAGCAAATGAATCTTCATTACAAAATTCCTCTAGGTTAGAGCAGTTGTCAACTAACCAACAGCAGAGATTGGCTGATGAAACACAACTTCAACGGGAGACTAGATTCTCTTAAGTTAGCGGGAACAGGTCAAGACAACATCCCCAGGTTCCATTGCACCATATTATTCCAGCATTTGATGATCCTCAAGTTCACACAGCAATGCGTAATTTTCATGCTAAAATCTCATCGATTACTATCCCAGTCTGCATAACGTGTATGGAGAAATTTCCAGGCACCAAAATGAAATTTAAGTCATTGGAATGTTGTCGATGTAGCCGGGATAAACATATCCCTAAGCTCTATTCAGCTCAAAATAACATGCATCCTGGAAACATTCCTCCACAATTGCAGGTTAAATTTAATGTAAAACTATAAAAATTAACCTAACTCTATTATCAAACTATGTAGTCTAAGATCTACATCCATTTAACATACTCTGCTCTCCCACTGAATATGTTATAGTACCCAAACAAACTCTTTTATTTTTTATTTTTATTAAACCACAAAGTTTACATCAGCTATAACTGTAATGATGTATGACATTTTAAATTAAATAGCTGTATATTCTGTCTAAAACACCAGCCAATAACTTTGCTGGTAAAATAATTAAATAAATAATTAATTTTATTATTTATTTTAATAAAATAAATAATAAAATAATTCATTACTCTTGTTTTACCACAAAAAGTATAACATTTAAACTTTATTATACATAGCCTAAATTTTATAGCCTTCATCATACAGTGGTATAGAATAGAAGCACCAATGAATCTATATGAAACAACAGACAGACATAACATTAACAACATTAAATAAATAACTGTATCTATAGCTGCAATTACAGGGAACATGCATCGCTCGCTTCGCTATTTTGCGCTATTCGAGCGCACCACTAGTTTATTATCGAGCGAGCGAAGCGAGCGAGATACTATTTGGGGTGGATAATGCAAAATCGGGTATATGTTATATATATATATATGTATGGATGGTACGTATGCTCTTTAAATGCGCGCGGGGGAAACTTTTCCTCCAAAAAAGACGGCTTTTTAGGCTTGACCCCAGTTTATTCTGAAACTACAGCATTAAGCAAGCCTTACTTTATACTTAAAGCTCCAAAGTGTGAGAAAATGTCTGCGAAAACGCTTGCTTTTCAAGAAACAAAAAGTTGATTAGACCGGTTACTATGGCATTGAAGACCCTTTTCCAGACTTAATTTCAAAACTTCGCCGTTTTAGGGGGATACGGAGCTAAAATTACAAATAATAACACTGGTTTATTTTTTTATCGTAGCTGAGAGCTTGTTCAAGAGTTACTGGTAATTGAGATTATCAGAATGGCAGATGTTTGATACTACAAAAGTTACCATTAATCAGGTAAGAGAGTGATTTTGTACTTGTTTGCTGAAATAAAAGGTCATAACGGCTATTATAGTTTTTGCATGAACTAAGCTAAAACATAGTAACAATACTTGGTTTTATGTTACCTAACTATTAGGCTCGCTCGCCATTTGTGCTCAAGCACACCACTAGTTTATATATATGTTTGGACGTATGTATGTCATTTTGTACTTTGACCCTCCCTATTTTTGTGTTCGCTCGGCGTGCGACCCCGTCCCAAACTTCACTAAACAGAATCCTCTGGTTTTGCGACCATTACCCGTGTCACCTTAGAAATTGAATTGTTTACCGCTTTGAATTGTTTTGCGGGTGCAGTTAAAGCTCAAAAACTTATGGGAGCTCCATTTCTATTCGAGTTAGTGGCGGTGGTAAGTTAATACACTATTTGTCACAGTTATAAGCACTACTCAACAGCATTTACTTGACAATTCATTGTCCACTAGACGAACCACGAAAGTAAGTCTTGCGTAGGTATGTTCAGTTGTGTGAAAGTATTGTGCGTTACAACTACTATTAAGAATATCACAAAGAAAATTTAAATAACGTGACTTGATTTTGTTGCTTCTTTTTCAATTCAAACAGTTAAGGGGAGTGGTTACTATGGCATTGAATCCCCTTTACCGTATACGCGTAATTTAACAACTCAACTTTATTTTAGTAGTTTGAATAACAATAGTGTAGTTTAAGGCTCGCTCGCCATTTGTGCTCAAGCACACCACTAGTATACAGTAGAGTCAGTTATCCGAAAGGGTTCTGTAGTAGCACGTGCACACATGAAAAATTGCTCAACTACACCCTAATTATAAGACTGGACGGACCCTTCCTACTATGGCTCCAATGATGCTCCTGCTCTTCATTCCCAGCATTTAACCACACTCCCTTATCAATATAAACACTTTCCATTTTGGAGTTGCCAGCAGCAACTATGCTGCAACTCTCAATAGCCACATAACTCAAGTGTTATAGTATTAGCTACCACCTAAATATTGTATTTCCTTGCTTCTGTTTTGTCACTCACCCGGAATTTCAGCAGTTTCAGCGTTTAAGACACAGAGACAACACCCGTGCATCCTGGCCAAATCTTTCACCGCCAAAAATTATAGCGCAGAATTATTTGAGCACCTCACACAGTCATTGGATAGGGTGTTCGAAATTAATACCGTATTTGTTCTAATTACAGCACCAAAAAATAATAATTCAAATTTGGAAATGGTCCAATATTGGAGCAAAACATAAATTGTTGACATCGACTGGTTCTTTCCAGTGGCGGCGGAACTGGCCCGGCAGACCCGGCAAGTGCCGGACCAATATTTTTCATAAGTGCCTGACCAATTTTTTCATAACTGCTTTTTCATAACTGCGTGACTATTTCAGTCTCGCCAGCGAGACTATTTACTTAACCGCTCTACGTCGGCTCTTGTAGCTCTTTATATTTCATGTGCATGCGCAGTGATATTCATAGAATAGAACTGGGTACAAAACTATACAACGATACTTACCAGTTGAATTCGACCTGAACTGGTATGGCATCCTGTGGCGACTCCAGCGGTAGCGTACTGGAGCAGTACTGTCCAGAGAAGTCAGTTAAGTTGCAAACATGAATTTATTAGTGGAAGTGAGCGCAGGAAGAATTTTTGGATCATTTTAACTTGAGCTAACCATTAATTTTCTTTTATTATTTCAAATTCAAATTTTAATAACATTGTTCCTTTAATACAAAATGAGCTATGAAAATAGAAGGTACGAATTTGCCTGACCAATGAAAAAATGCTTCCGCCACCACTGTCTTAAAATAGGGTGGAGCTTAGCAATTAGGGCGAAGTTGACTTCTCGGTGTTCTGTCACGCGAAATTTGGTCCCCCACCAAATACGGTCCGGCCGGACTGAAATTGGCAGCCAAAATAGGTCCGCCCGGGTGCGCTCGAATTAAATAAAAATTTGAATTATAGAGGCTTGGTGGATTCCAATCCTGTGGTTGATATTGACGCCGATAAGGACCTACTTTTGTTGTTGTTTTACTGGGTCTTATTGTTAAAAATTTGAGATAACACAAATTAACCAAAACTACAGTCAATTGATAGTATAACTAAAACTACTCATAATATTGAAGACAAATTAGCTAAATCTTCAAGGGAAAAAAACTTCAACTAAGCATTTAAGATACTTTAAGTATAGTTACCCCTTTTCAGTACTGGAATCTCTCAACTAAACCACACTAATAGCATTATTGGTTGTGATTTAGATTATACCGGAATTAAAAGGGAGATACTTCAGTTTGGATATACATGAAGGCATTACAAGTTTCAAAGAATATTTACAATTGTATAAATTTGCAATAGATAGCGATGTACTAGCTTTTTAGATAACTGGGTTCCAGAGTTTCTAACAGGAATGTTTGTTGGAGATATAGCTATATGTTTTTCCACACCAAAATACATCATCTAAAGTTTATAATTATTGAGACCTGATTAACCAAAGGGCTGTTCAGAACATTAAAAAAAAAAGCTTTAGTTAAAAATGTTACTGTTCCAGTTAAATGTTACTATTAAAAATTGTGATTAAAAAAGGAGAAAACTTCATAAAGACTTTCATAATATGTTCGTTACATTACTGATTTGGATGAGAGATCTGAATTCTAGCATCATGCCACAGTGATCCCACTTCTGGACATTTAGGCACGAAAAAGACTTTATCAAGAGTTAGTGAGCGGTTTATGTGGCAGGGAATGGTCAATGATGTTAATAAATTGGTAAGCAAATAAATAAACTCATACAGAAGTGAGTGTGGTTAACTGATGACAAAGAGTGTTGTTATTTTTTAATTGGCAGAGGGATAAAACATCCTGATAGAATAGATGTTTCAATGTATTAAAAAGAAAGAAGGGCAGAGGGATAAAACATCCTGATAGAATAGATGTTTCAATGTATTTAAAAGCAAGAAGGGCAGAGGGATAAAACATCCTGAAAGAATAGATGTTTCAATGTATTTAACAGGGTTAAACATTCAATAAAAATGGATGTTTCTAAGTTATTAAAAGAAGTGAGGAGAGGGATAAATATCCCAATAAGGTATGATACTAAATTAAGGCAGAGAAATGTATCTCAGGCAATTGAAGTACATAGCAGTACCCCTTAACAGTATAAATACAGAATTAGAGTGTCTGTTTTACCGGCTGGTTGTCGTAGCTCAGTGGCAGAGATTTGAGCGGTGCTGTAATTACCACTTAGGCCAAACCAATTAATATTCCTGTTTCTCATCTCCTCCCTCATCCATTTTTTTAAAATGTAAATTACAAAAACAAGTAAAAAAGTATTTTGAAATATTGAAAAGAATGCTTAATTAGAATGTAAATATGTTTAATTAGAATTGTTTTTCCTTTTTTTTAAATGTAAATTACAAAAACAAGTAAAAAAGTATTTTGAAATATTGAAAAGAATGCTTAATTAGAATGTAAATATGTTTAATTAGAATTGTTTTTCCTTTTTTGCCCAACAAAACGTGGACCACGAGTACGTTCATCTTTTCCATTTGCCTTACATTCTGTACAAATGGGATGAATTGACTGAAACTGTCGTCATCTTTCATCGGTGATTGGTACAAGATCACCAAAACACCCACATACATAGCAGCACACCTGAAATTTCTTCTTGCAGGAATAGTAGTGGCTGCTCATATCAGAATTGCAGTTCACATTTAATTCCACGCAACAAATCTTGGCAAGTTCTGAAGTGAAATCAAACATAGTGCTGCCACATACATAGAGTACATCTTCCTTTACACGGCCTAAAAGCTGGAATTCTGCTGGGGTTAGTCTTCGGATGCCATAGATACACCTTGGTTTTAAGCATTCTGCACACACTAATGCATCACACACAGTTTCACCACACAAACGAAATGGTTTGTTATCTGGTGTACAGGGCTTAGCCTTGAGTGAAGGACGAAATTTTTCAGTAGTAGTTTGTCCATACACACTTTCAAACGGAAGGTAAGCCTCACTCTTCTCTGTAGCTTTCATAGGATCAGCAAATGAAGATAACTGCTGGAATACTTCTGGAGGGAGCCTGGGCACAGAGCATATTGCACATTCTGTTGATCCACACTTGCGAATTGAAAAATAGTAATGCCTGCAAACACAATGGCGATCCAAGTACTCCTGAAGCTTTTTACGTTTGCTAAGATCTCTCTTCTGTGTGTCAGACTTCTGTACGGAGCTATCCACTGTTATAATTTTTGCAAAAAGCATTTCAATATCCTCTTCCGAAGCAGCTTCAAGTGATTTAACAGGGACCCCTTTCAGTTCTACGCCACTGAAAGTACTTTTAATAAGCTCAATTGGTGGTAACAAGGAGGAAATAAATTCTTCTTTGAAGTTATCTGCTTTGGTGGCGATTTTTTTTATGTCTTCCATTGAATTGGCTGACTTGAGTATAGCTTCAAACTGATCAGACTGCTTCTCACGCATGATACCAACTGCTTGTAACCCTATGTTGAGAAGGGACATTATTCGTTCAACTGGGTTTCTAAAGCTGTTATGTGGTGCTGTTCATGCTGCAATCAAGAAATCTAGGTCAAGTGCCTGAAACAAGCATATCAATGAAACTTGCACAGATAAATATGTCACTCTATGGTCTGGGCCACCGTCTGAATTAAGGCAAAGGATAGGCTTGTATTCAATATTTTGTAACAATTTATACAGCTCAGCTCCATGATGTAGAGGACTTGAATGCTGAAATACACTATCTTTCAAGCAAGTGAATACCCTGCCACGATAGAAAGATTCTTCAATGGAACATGGTATGTCACATACTAAGCTTACAGAAGGAGTCAATTTGGCTTTGGTAAAGTCATGATCTGACACTGAAAATGACCTGTCAAGTGCAACTAGAACTTGCTTACCTCGGTCAACTGCCGCAACAGGATACCCTGGTTCACCACACTTGATGGCATGCTTGTCATCAAGGCAGATGAGATGAGCATATTCACGATACTTGATGGAAAATTCCCTCAAATATTTAAAAAGGGCACCTGCATAATGATTATCAGGGTGTTCAAAGTTGAGTTGGCGAGACTGTACCATAAATTTGATTTTGAGACGTCCTGTGTATCGTAGCGAACTCTTATTGAACTCACTTTGAGGACAAAATTGATAACGAAGCCATTCGATACTGGGTGCAATGATAGTAGGATGCTTCGCCAAAACTTTGTTATGAAGATCTCTGACTGAAAGTGCTAGAGCCATGTGACATACAACGCCATGTCGCCTACTATCGACAGCTTTCAAGGCATTCTCATTGATTATGCCTTCAACAGCTTTCCAAAAGTCTTCAAACATTTCTGGACGTCCAGAATTGTGATGCCTCAAATCAAAACAGACATCAGGATCTTGGGAATCCAGCACCAATTGAAGTCGATCTTGAACACTTTGTGAAATTGATGTAGAAGACACATCACCAGTCAGGTGCTGATACATATCCATTAGTACAGCTTTGTTGACTCTACTCAATAAAGAATAACGATCAATAAACCTTTTCCTCATTTCGCGAGTGTGGTAGACTTGAATACTCTTTTCAATGTCGTCAATTATGGACTTAGCTCTCTGAGTGTTTTGCTTACAAGGGATTCTCCAAATAAACCAAGAAGAGCCCAAATTATTACCATGTGAATAAGAAAATAGCTCACAATTGTAAGGCAAAGCTAGCTCCTTGAAGTACAAATAGCGAAGGTGAGGTTTTGATGGTGCATAGTCATTAATATACACAGGGTCTGAATACTCTTCCTTTTCATTCAACACAGACTCCAACTTGCTATACCTGGCAATTAATTCTGGCTTACGGGTCTTATTCCCACAAATCATTCTGATGTTGCTAGAAGTGCCATCTTGTGGTGAACGAATTGGAGTCATACTCTGGTGTACTTCACTCATTCTATCATTTTTAGATTTTAAATAGTCAATATATCCAACTAAGTTAAAGGATAATTCCTCCAGAGCTAACTTGAAGGGCTTCCATTTGGAAGGACTAAGACAAGGCAAAGATAGGCAATCAAAAAGGAGTTGTGAAAGGTTATCCAACTTGCTCTTTTCCAAAGGTTTTACAGCATGATGATGAACAATGGGATTATTGTACACTGTATACAGCAAAGGCTGAAAGTAGGTGGGTATAACATTTGCCTTTCTTCCATTAAGAGTGGTTAAATGGGGTTCAATATAGAATAAAACCTTTTGTAATGCTGATACAATCTGCTTTCCAGATGTTTGTTCAACTCCAGCATGAAAACCCAGTGAATTATTAGACATAAAATGGATAATATCATTATAGAGCCGAATATCACCTCTAACAGCATTAGAACCCATTTCCTTTGGAAGGTGTAATTTACGTGAACTAGCCATCAAAAGTTGAACAGCACTTCTAGGAGTACTGATAGAGCTAGAGGCCCCATCATCATTAATAGAAAGAATATAAAGTACCCACTTCCCATTTAGCTCACAACCTTGAGGCACATTAAATTCCAGAGGTACTTGAACCTTGTTTATTTGTGACCGTCTATGGGAAAATCGGGCACAACGCGGCATGCGTAGACGTCGCAAAAAGATCGATTTAGTTCTTAAAATTGTATTAAATAAGCCTAACGAAGGGAACGGTTAGGTGATATATAGCGGGAATGGCTAAAGCTACGACGATAAAACTTGGAGAGCTTAATATCTGGATGCCGAGGAGTGCGTAAGTGCAAAAAAATTATTTTTCGTCGGGGCCGCGTTGTGCCCGATTTTCCTGTAGACGGTCACATTTTGCCATCCTGACTGAGGTAGCATTTGCACTCACTTATATCTGCAATACAAGAAGTCTTGGCCAGAGCAAGTTCAAGGAGTTTAGTGAAAGTATGTTGGCTGCCAGCTTCAAACATAATCCATTTAAGGAGCTCATCACAGCCTGTCAAGTTCACGTATGCGTTTGGTCTCACTGGTCCTGGAATTTCTCGGACCGGTAATTGGTTTTAAGTGACAGTGACCTCACTATATAAACAGAGACGTTCGCGCGCAAATTTAGCTTGGTTTCTATGGAACTGTAGGAATGAATTGCTGCTTATATGCCAGAAACTTCTTGAAACGGACTTTCCATAGCCTGTTAGTAATGTATCCCGATTGCTTCCAACTGTTTCTCCTTCAGTGTAAGTCCGAATACTCGAGCACTCTCCGCCACCGCTGCAGGATTACCGCGTAATCAAAGCTATATTACCGCAGTGGTTACACTTGTGCTGACAGTGCAAGACCAAACGCATACGTGAACTTGACCAGACCCTTTCTTTCTCTTCTTATTGGGTAAAGGGTCTGGCCCGCGAGACTATAGTATAAGCATAGGTGCCCAAAGCTGGTGTCGACCCTATACCAAACCGACGATGGGTTTCGGTAAAGGGTTTCTATAGCCTGATCCTTCCCAGCAACTTTCCATTTTAATATATTCTGCTGATGTTATGACATTTTTTATGATCCTTGTAGTCCACTGGCTGTGCCAGTACAACTTCATAATCACAGTCCTCCACAAAGTCTTTCATTACTTACTGATTAATTCATTATTATGCTTTCAACTTCAATAATTATTTTTATCAACAGTGTATAGAACAAATAAATCCATTTCACATCTTCAGTAGGATAGTAACTGGTTCCTTCAGTGAGAAATTCAGTTACACGTCACATGTCTTTCAGTGGGAAATTCAGCTGGCTATGTCAGATTTCCTGGACTACCAGAAAACTGTATGATGGGTCATATGTCTTTCAGAGGGAATTCAGATTGGCTGTAATCAGATTTCCTGGACTACCAGAAAACTGTATGACAGGTCACATGTCTTTCAGAGGGAATTCAGATGGCTGTATCATATGTCCTTATGTGTAATAAATTCTGAATGAAACATGATATTTATAAAAGTGAAAATACAGAGCAATATTTCAGTTACAAATCTTGCATTTTTGAAAGTACAGGAAATTCAATCACATACTCTGGGAATTTGATCACACAAGCAAAGTTCTGAACCTGCTGAGTGTAAATAGTCTGGAGAGATGTGAATTAACCATTACTACATGGGAGTTATGAAGAACAATTTGACCTGGGAATGCTACCTGAAGAACAAGAACTAACTTAGAGCAGGGGAGGAGCAACATATTTTAGATTGGTCAGGCCATTCACATCACTTGTCTGTGGTAAAGTTCGTCAGTAAGACTAAATTAGTAGGACATTGCATGTATTAATGATATAACCATTAAATTAATAAGTAATAATAATTATATTTCAGGAAATAAATAAAGATGACTGATTCATGAAAAAAGTTTCAGGAAGTTAATGTACCAAATATTTGCATTCTGTGTCTGGAATCACTAACAAATTCAATGTAGCATCCTTCCTGTTTGCATATCCTCTATTAATCTATACAAAATATTATTTAATGTAGCTAAAAAGAAAGTAAAAATTGAATTAAGTGAACTTACAAATGCTGCATCAGCCTTACAACAAGATTTTTTTTCTCTTTAAACATCTTCAGGCAAGTAAAACAGAACACAGTGTCAGTGTCTTCCTTGTAGTGGAGAAATGGCCACTTTTCAAACAAGGAGTGCTGAAAGCACCTCTGTACTATATTCTTTTTACAAAAAGAGCGTTTGGGAAATTTAAATGCAGGTCCTGGTTGGTTAGGCTTGTCGAAGGTCGTACAAGGAAGAGAAATCAATGCCTGCCAATTACACAGTATCCTCCACGTGAAAACGCCGATTCCCGCGCGACCGACTAACTCTCACCACTTGCGCCGCCCCTGTAGAGACATTGAAAGAGTTGGCAGCCCGCGGACTGAAGATATCTTGCGCAAAATTTGTGTCGCAAACAACAAAAACGATTGAACCGGAGATCGAGAGAGGGATTAACAGAGGGGAGTGGTTAACAACCTGTTTGGTTCCCTTTTGTTTGTGGGTGTAACTCACACTGGCGAATAGGTTTGGTGATGGTGATTTACTACGTGGCTAGCGGTGATTGATTTATGTAGCAGCGTTCTAAACGGCGAAGTCAACAAGTCAATGGTAAGTGGAGGTAGTAAGCTAGTTTTGAATCTGAGTTAAAAATGCATTTGCGCCTCGCGACCAATCAATACTGCTAAGCGACAATCAATACTGCTAAGCGAACTCTCAACTTAACTAGCTACGTAAGCTACGGTATATCTTGGTGATATGCAGACATACATATTTCTGTAAATATATAATCCCAATTGATATTTTAGATTTTGGAAACATGTAATACATGGAGGAGGCAAGGGAAGGTCTGGGGGCATGCCATACTATATTGGTTCTAGCTAGAGGAATGTAGATTTAGTCTGCCACACCTCCCATACCTGAATTCTACCATTAGCAGTGAATCAAAGATGAGACTCAGATGGATTATAGCCATCTTCCTGGCTACTGGGCTATGACAAGTTGAAAGAGTTGCTGGTGGAGGCGATCAGACATATAGTGGCAGGTAGAGAAGAATTCAAAATTCATCCAACAAGATATGGTAAAAATTCTTGTCTCCAAACAACAGACTCGCAAAGTATTTGAAGAACTTGCTACTACATCTCCACAGCCAATGCAGTTGACGCATACCTATCTTGCCATGCTTGCTAATAGAACTTCTCCTTAACCTAGCTGAAGGTAGTCTGGCGTAGTCAGACCCTTTACCTAACCACTACATGGAGAAAGGGTTTAGGGACAATTATGCACCTTGGCTGTTTTAGAGCCAAGATTTTAGGATGTTGTTAATTAACATTTTTTGTCGTCTCCTAGGCAGCCCTTGGTGAAATGAGTGGGCACTGTGGTAGAACCACCACACTTCAAAACAGTGACTTGTATTCCCATGCACTAGCTAATTAACACTATTTACTGTGCTATCTTTAGACATTCTATTTTTAGTTTTATGCCATGTCATCCTTTGAGCATGTGCAGTCAGGCTGTATATATTTACTTGGCTGTGCCATGTGCTGTTCAGTGTTGTGTCACATGCATTCTGTTGCTATTAATCCTAAACCAGACTTGAAACATCTGTGTGAGGGATTGGGAAGCTTTGAATAGCTTGTGGATACGTCTAGCATTCAACACTCTGGTGGCAGACTACTTCCCTGGTTGTTTCCTGACTCCTTCTACCACAATTGGTGACAGCTCCTCATAGCTTCCATCACACCTGGTGTCAAGCGGTGGTCCAGTTCTTTTCAGCACTGGGCTTTGAAACAACTCACTCCATCGACAGCAACCGTAGCTTCAGTTTTGCAAGTTACTCTGTTTGACTGTTTGTCTGTTGTTGTTGTTTTTTCCTTTTTTTAAAGTCATTTGTTATCATTGCAAGGCTTGTGTCCTTCTCAATTTGGTCATTTTTCCCTCTTTTGTTTCATTGTTTTTCTTTGTGAGCATTTTGCTACTTTTGTTGAGTCAAGCCCAATCCGTAACTCGGTTACTGCTTCATTGACAGGCATTTCCTGTTTAATTTAGGTGTAGACGGTTTCGGCCACATTTTTCTTTCAGTTTCACTTCATTTGTTTCAGTTTCATTTCATTTCATTTCACCATGAATGGTAATCCCAAAACAACAAGTGCAACATTGAATGTACTTCTGTTGTGGCAACAGCAAGGATACTGGTTGCATGGACATGTCCCATGATGATGGTGAGATAAAATATTTGATAGTCAAGTCAAGTAAATTATTAAACTACTATCACAGATAATAGACAAATGATGTAACTCATTCATATTTTGTCTCTGACTACTAACTGTAGTATCGAAATGTTGGCCTATTTAAGAGCTATCTGATGGTACATTAGCTGTTGATGTAAGAGGTACCAAAACAAAGATATGACCAAAAATACCAAAAACAACAAACTGTTAAATAAGAATTAAGTGGTTTACACACTTTACTGATTTTCACCATGTTCTCCCAGGAGGATTCCTTAAGACTTTTTTGCTGTTATAGAAGAGAACATAATAAAGAAACATAATCAGTTGAGTTTGCTTTTGTTGCAATTTGTTCAAGGTTTACTCAATATTTTTGACAAAATGATTGTACTACAAAGGCATATCACGTTTGCGCCCAACAGCAAAACTCCCACTTCATTATGAAGAAGATGAAAACACTATTTCTGAACATGTCTCCCTCAAATCACCATCATTTCTTGCTCCTTTGTCATCTTACAATAATGGTGCTTCCTTTCTTGAAAGTGCAGGTTCATTGGCTTGTCCTAACCAGGAAGACGTTCAACCATTACAACGTGAGGCATTATTCAATCCCCTGATTCTGAGTGGTTACATTATTTGCCTAGTTTGTTGTCTGGAAAATTCAGTGAAGCATATTACAATAATGTCACTAAAGACACTTCATTTTCCACCATGAGGTCAATTTTGCTTAACACGGGAGGCTATTCCTACACTGATTGCTTGAATTCACTGCCATTGAAATACAGACAGAATGGCTCCAAGTCATTGCTTCAGTGGTTCAATAGCTGGAGGTATAAGTTTGGTGTTTTACTGGGAAACTTACCTTTTTTGTCCAAATTCCCTGATGCTCTTGCTCAAATATTTTCCACACTTGGTGTTTTGGCAGGCATGCCGGGTGATGCCAGAGATACTGTTCTAGAGAATACACTGATAACCAATCATTCATCCAAGATTGCAGTACTTTACTTGCTTATTCTGAACAATCACATAAACCCAAATTTGGCAGTCATTATCAACATGCTAGTTCTGTTCATTCCAAATTTTCCAATCCACGTTCCAACAACTTCTCAAATTCTTATTCCAGCCACAACCATCATTCCAAACCTCATTTCCATTCCCACCAATCCTCATTCCAACATCACCGTACTCATTCCAACCATCATTCCCCACCACCAAATCCTGTCCCAAGAAGAGATGTTTCCACTGTTACCTGTTATGCTAACAAATATCCATCATCCATTTCTGTTACATCCCAATCTCAACCTGTTCCCACTTCCTATTCAACTCCTATTTCTCATTCTGAGTCACAACAACCACAACCAAACAGACCAACACCTGTCCCCAGAACCAGCAGGCCAACTAGAAGAGTTCAATGGTTCCAATTCTGCATTATTCACTGAAGTATCATCAACACCTCTCAATTGTTTCATTGATGAAGACATAGTCATTCATGGAGTTGTAAATGGCATTGTCACACCCAACATAATTGATTCTGGTGCTAAGTGCTTCCTTGTATCTGTTGATTTTGTCACTGAAACTCTATCACCTGTCTCTCACATTTCAATTCATGGAATCTCACAAATTCCACATTCAGTCCCTGTTTATGAAATGACAGTGGAACTGCCTACCATGTCTGGTGTTTGTAGACTTGCTGTAGAACCCAAACTGCCCATGAATACTGTTTTACTTGGTACAGATTTTGGAAACGAAAATATTTTGGCACTGTTGCAATCAGTCGAAACTGAGCCACAGCCAGTACTTACTGTCACCAGAGCTATGCAGTCTCAAGATAATTTGGCAACGCATGTTACAGAGGCATTGCATGCTTCTGAAGGTGGCAATCAATTGTCATTTGACAGCATTTCTAATTTCATTCCGATACTCCTGATTCTTTCATTCTGACACTACTGATTCACATGAAACTGAGCCAGTAGCATCTGTTTCACCTGAAATCATCACCGATTCTGAATTCACTCTAACTGGTAATTCTGATCAATCATTGCTCATTTCTGTGTCACTCCCGACATTATCCTTTGATGGCATAACTGAAGATCAATTTAAGCAGCTTCAACTTTCTGATCAATCATTACAGCCCCTTTGGGAACATGCTAGAAAAGGAGAATAGCATTTTTTTCATCATGAATGGCATTCTGATGTGCATGACCTCAACATTAAACACCATTTCACATGCTTTGGTGGTTCCTCAGCAACTACGACACAAAGTCTTAGTAGCAGCTCATGAGGGTTTGGGTCACGGTGGTGTAAATACCACCAGGTCACTGCTTAACAAACATTTTACATGGCCAGGTCTTGCGGATGACATCAAAAAGCATGTCCAAAGTTGTGACAAGTGTTTGTGACATACTAAATTTGGTGCATTGAAAGTGCCATTACTGGAGCCCGAAGTTATTTCCCACAGAGGTGAGAAATTAGCAATTGATATAGTAGACCCTTTACCAACTTCAAAGCAGAAACTCAGATTCATTCTTACAGCTATGGAACTAGCCACTGGTTATCCTTTTGCCGTCGCCATCAGAAACTACACAGCAGAAGAAACTGCAAATGCAATACTTTCCATTATCTCTATTCTTGGTGCTCCAATACAAATTCTTTCAGACCAGGGTGTAAATTTTCTGTCCTCAACTCTCAATCATGTGTACAAGCGTTTTGGTATTACTAGAATTAAAACATCTCCATACCACCCGCAGTCAAATGGCCGCTTAGAACGTTTTCACAGCACCTTGAAAGCCAATATTTTCGAAATGCATAACAGCCAAACATGACTGGCCTATAGTTTTAGATTTAGTTTTGTACTTCACCAGAAACACTCCTCATTCAAGGCATGGTTTCACTCCACAAGAATTGTTATTCATAAAACCAACTCCTTAATTCTATCATCCTTGAAATCAATTTGGTCTACTCCATCACCAACCAACATCAATTTACCTCAATTCATTGCTGATTTAGATAACATGTTATCATGTCAACTTCATCATGTCATGAAAGCTTTATCATCAAAACTCTCAATCAACAGACTCACTAAAGAATCTCAAGTAGCATCATCACTCAAGCAAGGTGACATTGTTTTTAAAAGGGTTCCTGGCATCAACAGATGCTTGGAAGCATCTTGGGATGGACCTTTTGTCATTTGTGACCTCATCCCCCTGTCAACTGTAGCATCAAGCCACAAGGTTCAAAATCAAAACCAAAAGTTGTGCATCTCAGCCAATTGAAGAAATCAACTTCAGTTAACAGATCTATCATCATACCTAATGAAGATGTTGATGATTTCAATCTTTTGAATAACACCACACAACCAATGTCACTTTCCTCATCTCAGGAACAGCAACTTGATCATGTTCTCAATAGTTTTCCTTCTGTCTTTTCTGATATTCCTGGTGCAACAATGTTAGCCACTCATTCTATCACCTTGACAACCACTATTCATCTTTGGTCACCACCCTACTCAATCCCACTTGCCCATCAAACAGCTTTTAGGGAGGAAATTGAGAATCTCCTCTCATTAGGCATAATTGAGCCATCAACCTCTAAGTACAGCAGCTCACCAATGCCAGTGTCTATAAGAAAGATGGTGGCATTAGAATAGTTATAGATTACCGAAAATTAAACTCCAACACTGTCGAAGAACTATTTTCAATGCTATCCATTGAAGAAATCCTGTCTCAGCTTAGAAACACATCATTTCTTTCAAAGCTCGCTTTGTTAAAGGGGTTTCACCAAGTCCCCATGTCCCCTGAATCTAGACAGTATACTGCCTTCACATGCCTACAAGGCAAGTTTCAGTACTGTGTAATGCCATTTGGGCTTACAAATGCTCCTGGAACCTTCCAGCTGCTCATGCAGCAAGTATTGAGAGGACTTGAAAATCATTGCTTACCTTACATTGATGATATTGTTATCTTTTCCACTTGTTTAGAATATCATTTAGCTCACATTACTCCTCTACTATCTTTAGACATTCTATTTTTTGTTTTATGCCATGTCATCCTTTGAGCATGTGCAGTCAGGCTGTATATATTTGCTTGGCTGTGCCATGTGCTGTTCAGTGTTGTGTCACATGCATTCTGTTGAAGTTTTATTCTGTTAATTCTAAACCAGACTTGAAACATCTGTGTGAGGGATTATTGGGAAGCTTGAAAAGCTTGTGGATAGAGCTAGCATTCAACACTCTGGTGGCAGACTACTTCCCTGGTTGTTTCCTGACCCCTTCTACCACAATTGATGACAGCTCCTCATAGCTTCCACCACAGGCACCTTATTACAAGTGTGCATAACGGAGCCCACATTCCTGAACTATCAAATGTTGGTGTTTGCTGCGCCTGCGCACAATACTCTATGGTTGTACTCCGGTCAGCACGTCCTGTAAACTGTGGGCGCCATAAAAGTAATTAGACAACCACTACCACATTGCTCTAGAACAGTCAAAGTACATGATTGTCCCCAGACCCTTTCTTCAAGTAGTCATTAGGTAAAACGTCTGGCTATGCCAGACTAAGCTGAAGGGTTGTGTAAAGGAGCATATTATGGGGGTGTGGCCCAATAAATCAATGTATTGTGTGTTCCCAAACCCTTTTCTTCTCCATGTAGCGGTTGATAAAGGGTCTGGCTATGTGTGGTTACTGATACATATGGTAGCCTGCGAGGATAACAACTATAATACTTGTGTTATTATTTTTGATTGTATTTTTCTGATAGATACCAACAGAGTGAGTCTAGAAATATGGCGGACTCCTCACACAGTACAATTATGAAGGTGAGTGCACATGTACAATATAGTATAGAGGTATATGCATATATAGGCTTCTCTTAGAGTCCACACTAACTAATTGAATTGGGTAGAGTCTATACATGGTAATAGCAAAAATTCAATTTTAAATAAGTTATTTATAAAATTGGAAAATTAATTCCAGTTAAATCTATAACTAGCAAGTTATAGTGGTAAAAGAACTATGAACATAATGAAGACTAAACTTCACTAAAACAACACTGCATGGATATAACTTGAGTGACACACTATCAAGCTACCACTTCTTTGGCCAGACAGGTCACTGCTATAACTCACCCCAGCCACACA
>WLWD01003250.1_pt1 | contig 56568 bp, 24 predicted proteins | sample 6712731 | NCBI WGS metagenome assembly WLWD01 (sample SAMN12718690, study PRJNA576275) | sponge metagenome | isolation source: marine sponge | host: Mycale hentscheli | place: New Zealand: South Island, Marlborough, Capsize Point | collected 2014-11-01 | reverse complement strand
TGGAGGTGCTACGAGGCAAGATGGGCGTGGTCGAGCAGTTGATTTGCTGGGGTAGCACACTCGAGTTCGGATTCACGCTGTTGAATGTGGACTTGTAGTCCTAAAGATTGGGAAGATATTAAACAGCTAACACACAATAACACAACTCTTAGATCCAGTAATTACTAGGGGTGAATGCTTCCACCCCCATGAGGACTGCATCTCTATATAGTGGACATACGATTTTATCTGTCCAGTACTCAACCCAGTTGGCTGAAGTGGACCACATAGCCAGCAATCCCAATACAGTGCATTGTATCAGGCAATATTACTTGGTAGTAGTACACAAGTTGTCTGGTGTGAATGATGGCCAGAAATTTTTTTTATTAATAAAAAAGATTAACAAAAAAAAAAAAAAAAAAAAAAAAAAAACCCCTCCATAGCTATTATCCCCCATCTCCTCTTCTTCCCCTTCCCCTACTCTTCCCCCATGACACCCTGTGCCCTTCACTTTCTTTAATTTGGCTCCTTTCAACTCACTGGTTTGTCTGCCCAGGACATAGTGTCAGTTTCTCCCATCTCGTGCTGAAATTTGATTGATCGTGGTTTGATGGGTGCGAACACAGCAGAAATAACGAGCTGCGGGATGAGGTACTTGATGAACTTGTGCAGGACGTACATGATGGCCACGCCCACACCCTTTGCACTATTGCCCTAAGTACAAAACAAGTATATTCATTGGGTTACATCTGAATAAATAGAAACAATAGAAATCTTCCAACCCTAAAAAAGGAAGAAAGGAGAGGGGAAAAAAAAAACAACCAAAAAAACACCTGACAGACTGCAGCGGTGTTAATTTTTTAGATTACATTCTGGAAAACAAATGCCAACATTATAAATCGTCAACCCTAGGAAGCTGGATCTTTCTAAAGTACATACCAGTCACTAACAAACTATCTGCCATACAGACTGCAGACTGTTTGAAAGATGTAATGTGTGCTTGAAGATATGACCACATGGTATAGAACTTACAAAATTGATTCCACAGTGTTGGTCCACGCTCCTGGTGAGGAGTAGATATATGTCGTAGCCCAGAGAAGCCAGGGATACTACTTCATAGGTCACTGCCAAACTATACACACACACCACAAGGAGTTTGTACCATTGTTACCCTTTACCTAATCAATAGACAGGTTGCATAGGGCTCTGATTCATTAAACTACATAATTCAGACTTGGCCCAAAGCCAACTGTATTACCCAATAGGCACCCATAACGACAGGGACTTCAATGTGAGTAATACAGTATCTATTGGGGTAGTAATTATGGGATTGGCTACTGGCCAAAGAGTCTTGTCTTTAATTAGCCAACAACTCACACAACATGGAGTCAACTGAAAGAGAAAGAGGAAGACAATAGTGAAGTAAGTATAGATACATAAGGTAATAAGGCCAAGAAACAAATTGGCACCACCCAATATTGATTCCCTAGTGTGCAGCCAAAGTATGTATACTGGTCATGTGTGTATGAGTATATGTGGTCGTGGTCGTGTGTGTGAGTATATGTGGTGTGTGTGTGAGTATATGTGGTGTGTGTATGAGTATATGTGGTCGTGGTCGTGTGTGTGAGTATATGTGGTGTGTGTGTGAGTGCAGTGTGTGCTTATTATGGCATGTGCGTGTATGAATGACGTGCACAGCATGTGTCTGCTGCTATGCTACCTGGTACACATGTACCCTTCACACGACATGTATGTAATAACACGATACTTAAAGAGTTACCAACTCTAACAAAGTATGCCATAAGTGCTGCCCAGGAATGTCTCCCAATGTCATTAGCTAGTGGACCTGATACTGACAAGACAGTGTATTTAACCAATCAGTACTGCATGTATAAATTAAAATGACCACTGAGTTGTTTACGGCAAGCAAGTCCATTAGTTCAGATCAACAAAACCACTCCCGAAATAACTCGCTAAACCCACAAAGATAAAAGTCGAACATACTTCCAAAAACTTACCCCCACAGTTGTGCCTTCTGAGAGCACCGGTTAGTCTTCAGGGTCCTAACATCGTTGAGTTTCTTAGTGATGTAGATGACAGACATGAGAAAGAATTGGACCAAGACCACTAGACTCGAGGAGTAGAGCAGCCATTGAGGCTCTGTACAGACAAGCAATGGAGGGAATGATACAGTGGTTAGAATTTGAGGAACAAACAAGAACAAATTGTGTTGTTTTATAATTTGCACGATGTAGGAGGAAGAATGTCACAAAATGCCTTTAGCTCAATATAATATGAAAAATGCCTTATACAACTTTAGATAGTGGGGTGGGTGCTTAGGGTTTTAAGGATTTAACAGAACCAACACACACACACACACACACACACACTAAAAAATTGTAATAAGGTAGACGTGTTTGCCATCTTCTGCTTGTTCACAAAGTTATCACTCGAACTGCGGCAGTAGCATAGCGACAGTAAAAGGAACAATCAACAACCCATCTCCTCCACACCGCTGTTGCTATGGACGCAATAAACAAGTCAAAAACACAAAACACACTGTTGATCTTGTCCTCTGCAGTACCTTAAATGGCTGATCTACTGATGCCACCGTAAGCAATCCCAGTCACATGACACTGAATGAACATAATATGGGTATTTGTTAACTCTTTTCATACAGTATCAGCTGGCGAAATCCCCTATGGAGAATTCTATATTTTAATATTTCTATTATTATTATTATTTTACAAGTGAAGGAAAAAAAAATATAAAATAAAATAAAAAGGTGACTGGTAAATTTTACAATCCGACTGTAAAAACTTGCTCGTTATCAGAATGTTCAATTACCAACATCACCATATTATCTGTATCGTTGTTACTCCCAGCAAAATAGAGACGGCAGGTTCTTTTCATAGCCAGACTGCCGGCACTTTCTGTTGTGTACCAGAGAATGCATCGCTATCAATATCTAATCACTTACACAAGAGATGTCTAACAGAATCATCCCCAAAATAAATAGCATCTCTTACTGAAGTAAATTCCCAAATTAGAGTACAATAGGCACATGTTGTGTTGTTGGTAAACCATTGGTGAGAACTGCCCAACAAGCATGGAATGGCTGGACGGAGGATATTTAATTTCATGAACTAAAAAAAGGTTTCCTGCAAGTCAAAACTAATACTACTGATGAAAACTTTTGAGATCGAACTCTTGGCAATTGGACCTCAGTTGACCCCTGAAGAGGACTTTGGCAAGAAGCCAAAACGAACGTAATATTGGCTGTTAGATCGAGAAAATTTGCTATTATTATAATTATTTAAGCCAAGAATGACTGAAACTGATTCTGGTCAAACTATACCCAGGCTTCTCCAAACTATGTATACCTTGGGCTTCTTAAAATGTACTTGGGCTTCAAAAACAATAGAGGTTAGAACTTACACAATGTACTTCTCAGGGCTAAGTAGGCAAGTACACTTTGATTAAGAGTGCCGACAAGACAGGAATCCACATCGACTTCATCGAAACCAAAAAGGAATACATTTACATTCAGCTTGTTGCTACACAATAGACTTGAGACATAAGACATCTATCTAGGTGAGGAAGTAGACTTCAGCTAATGTAGTGTGTAAATATACGTGAGGTTTCACTCTTCTCACTACTTGTACATAGTGATTAATAAACTGTTTAACTGAGAATGTGAATCAGTATAATATTAAAAAGTGAAAGAACCCATGCCAAGAGCTTCTGGAGAATACAGTGCATTACCACCATTACATCATTGTAAGAAACATTGATTATTCAATAATCGACATTTCTTTATCTACATAATATTATTGTCTTGTCTTTATTAATACATGGTTCAAGAAAAGTGAGTGGAGAAAAAAAAAAAAAAAAAAAAAAAAAAGGAGAACACTATACTAGTATGACTGTAGGTAAGAATAACAACAAGTTGATAATATTCTTAAACTACAATTTAGATCCAGTAGAATTGGCTTGCACAGACACAATAATATAACACTACTTGCTATAAATAAATAGCCTACTGCTACTGCCAGGCTGCACATGTGAAGGATCATTTACTGCCCAGTGGACATCACAATAAGATAGTGGGCACCGAGGCTTTTAGTAACACATGGTTAATCTCATTATCACTACCTTGGGCACTCCATTAAACCATGTGACCTGGCCACCACAGAGCTAGACTGAAAATTTGAATTTACAACTTGCAACCTGTAAACACTGGTGCCACTGAACCCAGTTAGTAACACATGGTAATAGTTGTTAATGAACCACAAGTGAACTGAGAAGAGTTCAATTTCATTCTAATCTTTGACCCAGTGACACCAGATTATGATATAAAGTAGTTAGTCTTAATACATCAGGGATCAGGATCAGTATACACAATTATGTATAAGATTAAAAAATAAAATACTCATAGTAATTAAGGGTGGCCGCACACCGCCCACGCAATTTTTACCGGTTGGTTGCTAAGCACGATTCTGCTACTTTCTTTATTTGCAGGGCTACTCTACTATACTAGAAGGATAAAGTACCTGCCGAAGATACTGCACACCGACTTTGGAGTGAATCTGAAGGAAATATCATGGCCCCGATGTAAACTTTGAAACAACTTTTTGGAGCGGTGCGGCAAGTTGGAGCTCCAGAATTTTGTACGCCGCTAGCCAAGACGATACTCTAGGGCAAGACAACGAGTTTTTTTCCATTTCAATATTACTTTATGATTTATTTACATTTTTTTCCTTTTATAAGATTTTGAAAAATTCAAATTGTGGTGCCCTTCTTTTTTTTGTGTTCTACACGTGTGCAAAAAATATAGTCGTTCTCATTATTTGATTCCAAGAAAAACTGATTCAAAATTGTATACTTCTATTCCACTCGCAATTCTTAAGAAATGGACCCACCCCCTTATCTCGTATTACGAGTACGCGAGCAATTTTTTTTTCAATTAGTTTGTATTGGTTCTAAGAAGAGCCCGCCTATATCAAGAGTAAACAAATATCAATACAACAATAACAAGAGAGTCAGAAGAGACAGCAGTTTATTGGAGATAGCCATAGGTGAAGGTATTAGATCTGCGCAGCTTGGGAAGTCTTCGCTCCGCAGAAATCGAGCCTGGTATATCCATCCGCTTGAGTTCAGGTACGCAGAGTCCGGAGAACGGCTACAGGAGGAGAGGCAGCCTGGTGCACCTTGCTGAGTGAGCTCAGACAACGTATGGAGGGTTGCTGTAAACGGATATGAGACAACAAGAAGCTAAACTAAAACACCACAACTTCGCAAAGTATACTTCTGCTACTACTGCGGGATATAGTTTCTGCTCGCGTATTATCAAATGGTGGGGTATTGGCGGGGAATAAATTAATGTCCGGATCTACAGGCCTGCGGCCACCCTTAATGTAAGTTGCAAACAGCATTCTATTCCCAGAAGGCAGGGGGGGAAGCAGCTGGAAATCACTCACTTCCATTCTAGTAAGCAGCTGGACTCCCACAGCAGTTTACAAGTACATAATGTAATTGGAGCTAATTGGCATAGGGCCAGGGTATGGGGTTCTCTAAGGGCAATGATGCCTTGAACAAGTGCAAATTTTCCTGACTTCCTTGTCTCTAACATATTATTCTTTATCTTAACTAGACATCTTCCACCCTAATATCTAATATCCATTAGTACAAACTAATACATTTTCCTACACTATTAATTAATTATTTGAACTGAGACCCTTGTCCAGAGACACAGGTACAAGTGCCTGTTTAGTAAGACACTTGTAATAGACTACATTGTAGAAGTCTTGGCAGTGAAAAGAAAAGTTAGTTTAGTCTGTAATGTTCGTTGACACTTCTGAATATACTGGAATCTAACCCACTGGGGGTGCTTCAAGTTGCCACAGCAACCCATAATCTATTCCCAATTTACATTCACAAAAATGTAGCATTGCAAATACGTGAATTGAAACAGTGTGAAGATACAAGCATGCTACAGACAAACATGGATCTACACTTACAATAATAGGGGTAACAGGAAAATATGTTTTCCCAGTTGTTAAAAAAAAAGAAGAAAAAAAAGAAAGAGAATTTCTGTCACAAACATGCTAAGAGGCTGCAGTAGTAATTCATAGCCCCCCACTTCTTCAGTGTGATCTCTTTCATGAGTAAGCATTTACATTAGCTAATCATACTCCATTATTTACACACCAGCTCAGCACCACATCCTAATCAAGTCACCAGATCAGCATCCTGGATATCTAATTATATTTATAAGTACCACATGCTCTCTCTCTCTCTAATCTACTACTACTACTATCAATCCATATTAGACAAACTGAGCGTGTGCTACTCACTTGTAGGGATGTCCAAATTATGCCAGTTTATTTTACCTATTATGATTTGATTTTTGGCTTTGCTGCAAATTATGTTAAATCATGCCACCTATTTATGCCATAAGTTACGCCAATTTATGCGACATGAACAGAAAAATAGTATTATAAACAGTACAATAATAGACTCCAGATAATAAGTTGATGAATAGCGATATTGTTCAATTGCTTGAACAAGTTGCACCTAATTTACAAACGATATTTTGACCAGATTAAGCAAATGCAAAAAACAAAACAAAAAACTTCATGCTTAAATCAATGCCTTATTGGTCTACCAATTATGCCAAATAAATTTTGCTGGCATAATGTGGACACCTCTAGCCACCAACTAGATAATAAATAATTTGTATTTGATATGTGTCAGCCCAACTGTCATATCATAGGCTGAGGTTGGCCAGCATATAAAGGGCTTCTCTACAGGTTTCATTCTGTCCACACACAAAGCACTCTGTAAGGTTTCTGGGTTCAACCACACTGCCCTTGCAACAGGAAGGAGATAAGCTAAATAAATAAATAAAAGTCATTTTGAAATATGTATCAGGTCACCCAGGTGAGGAATTACTTTACAAAGGTAATAAATTATTAACAAGTTCCTTTGGAACAAAAATGTATTCCAAGTGTTGAAATTCATCTCTATCACCACTGTACTTTCTGTGGACAATACTAGTGTTCTCTGCTGGGATCTCATCGGTGAACACTACAAACAGCTATCTGGTTAATAAACTTTGCTGGGTGATACCCACAACTTTCAACCAGTGGCATCGGGAATGTTGACTCTATAGCTACTCTATGTTTATACTAACATATAATTACACGTTTGATGAAGTAATCTTACTTTCACTTGCAGTTTGGAGTGAGGGCATTTTGAATTGGTAGTCCTGTTGATTCAGTTTGAGTACACTAGGACTATCGTAGTGATACATACACACAAAAACATGAATCTGCCCCTGACCAATCCAGACAGGGTGGACGTCAGTAGATGGGTTTGAGCAGAATGTACTTAAGTCTCTGTGTGTAGTTTTCCTTCTATGTATTTAATTCGGCCAATGCAGCTACATTTTCTTTTATGGTAAGTCCACCCCTTACCCAACTCATTGAGCTGACAAGTTGCTCATATGCCAGATGTCCAGCTGTTGTAAGCAGATCTAATTAGTTGCAAGACACGTCCTCTTACAGTTGTGTATGTAAACTGATCCGTTGGTACAATATTAACAAACACATCAAATATTTCTTTCCAATCAGCTAGGCAAACATAAAAAAAAAAGCACTAAACCAGCATAGTACACACACATACCTACACACACACACACACACACACACACACACACACACACACACACACATACACAGGTCTCCAGATTGGGGTAAGAACAGTAGTGAGGAGTAGAAATATGTTAGAGATCCCGAGGCACCTGAACTAAGGATATAAACACTGACTGACAGACTACCTGTGAGTGTCTTTTTCCCATTCTCTGTAACAATTGCTCAAAAACTAGTCTGAGGTAGACCAGGGCATTGCTCTTGAAAGTATATTATTTTGTGGTTAGATTACCCTTTTAACTAGTGATTTTAGATTGCACCCAAATACGAGATGTAATGATTCTTTACCAAACATTACTATTTTATTGTATTGTTTGAATTTGAACTCCTGAAGAAGTAAATGCCGGCCTTCTCCTTAATTCAGCCCTGAAATATCGGGAGAAGCTTTTAGCAACAGCCTCTGTGATTTCCCAATATCATTGCTTAGATTAGATGGTCAGAATGGAAATTACTCAACTGCAGTAACCCAAACAGTCAATGATGTGACCAGCAAGTCATGCCACACACACATCTTGTCCAATTACAAGCTAATAATGGTGAGGTCCCCTTCCAGGAGCTAATGAAGCATACACCACAATGTCTACATTTAGAGTTGCTCTAACATCACATGAGGACCAGCTTGCACAAAACATGGAGATAGCATTTAAATACCATGTGTACTCATATCAGAAGACAAATAAGCAATAACACAACGTGATGTTGAAAGTGTGTAAGTGTTAACAAAACCGTAAAAGTTAAAATCCAGCTCACCTGCACATTCATGAGATGCAGAACCTCTCTTGATGGATGCCCACACCAGACAACCACTGAAGTACACACCCACACATAGCAGAATAGGCACCACACCACTACACACACAGAATAACACAAAGAGAATTTGCTGGACGAGTGATTAAAAAAAAAGAAAAAAAAGAAAAAGAAAAACCACACACATGCACAAAAAAACAAAAACAAAACCCACACACAAAACAACAAATACTTCATTATTTATGTTATACAATTCTGCATGATCACCCTCACCCTCCCAAGTAAAAAAAGTAATAAATAAAAAAAAGTAATAATAATAATAAAAAATAATAAAAATAATAATAAGTAAATAAGTTCAAAAATAAATAAAATAAACTGTGATAGGCATAATTTTGGCTGTATGATGATGGAGCAACAACTGGTGTATACTGCATGGGTAATCTTAACAGACTAACACCAGACAATGTCTATTTAGAAGTCCTAGGATTGACGAGTTTAGTCAAAACTCATTGATAACACAGATGTGAGTAAACACCACCAGTCCTAGCGTTTCTACAACTAGTTTTACTACTATTGACACAAACAAAACACAATAATCCACCAGCAAACAAAGTTAAAACAACCTAGCAAGTCTTTCCCTTCAAGCTCTTCCAACATCTGCATCTGCTGCAACATGAAGGCTACTAGCAGTGTTTGTTAACCAGCTAGATCAACCTGCGGCATAGGATATGATCTTATACAAGCCATACAACAACTATTCAAATAACGTCATAGCGGAATAGTGAACTTGAACTTCTGTAGCCATTTCCTTGTGAAAACAACTTTAGTTTTTCTACTAGTGATTGTATGTATAATGACAAAGTAATATTATAACTATACTATAACCATAATACAAAATTGTTAATTTGCATTGGCGATTAAATACATTTTACATTACTACTGGGGTTTAAAGTGTATATTCTCCTCCAATAATTCTAAAGGGGGACCTGCCCCTCCCAATATTTCTCTATGCTTATAGTGCATTAGATGCTCTACAGCTTAGACCTTGGCTAGAAAATTTTAAATCTGAGTAGATATAAAACTATCAGTAGCTAAAATCAGCTATCAGTATGCCAGTTCAGATACACCATATAATTGAAGCAGCAGCTAAAAATTAAGTTTGGTTTAATTTTAGCTATGGCTAAAAGAATACTTAGTGCTGTAGTTTTCTGTCAGTACTTTTTTCACAGAGTTCTGATCAGAGAGCAATGACTCCAAACTAGATATATAGATACACTTTTAACTTCAGTAGCAAGTCTTAATCATGGATACTCTGCATGCAGTCAAAACAGACAATCCAAATTTATAGCTTGAACTCCACATACAAACACAAGAGAAGAATGGAATCATATCATTTTAGCAAAAACCTTTCCTTTACATTGCCCCCTCCCCCCCAAATTTTCATCTTCCTACTCCACTGTGATAATTGCAGAGTCGCCTGTTCTAGGGGCATCATCCCTTCTCTAAGGTTCATTAAATCCATTCATCTAGCTTTTCACTGCTTGTATATCTAATTAGATGTACAATTGAAAGAATAAGCTATCGAATGGGAGTTTTCCAACCTATACCACATTTAGCTTATTCTCAGGCATTCAGTATTTCACTACCAAATTCACTTCACACCACAATACTCACTCCAAGTGTCATATCATTCACTAGTGCACAGCATTGCCCAAGGCAACATACTGAAGACCGTCTTTTACCAAAAATATTCATCAGTCATTTGTCGCAGGAAAAAAAAAAGGTTAGCCAGGAGGTTTAGAAGTGTTTGGGTCAGAGACCCAGGACACTGGTGGTAGTCGAGTGTGATTCGCAGCAACAATAGGCCCATGTTGTTGTGGTTTAGTGGGTGTGTACTATACAATGTCTTTATTCTGCCTTCAAATCGTTTGAACTGCACCATACCAAGGTTCCTTACTGGCAAATAGTACCTACAGATCTCAGTGAAGATATGTAACATAGGACCCTATCTTTCGGTCTTCCAAACAGTGTTGGCTTGCCTAGAGATATTATTAAAACAAGTTTACAAATTCTAGGTAATGTTTACTGCTTCTCCATCTATGGCAAACATAGCCTGTGTCAAAACACAAGCTATACACACTCACACACAAATATATACACACATACATACAAACACACATACGGACACGCACACACACACACACTTACATACACGATAGTATGTGTTCAGTTGGAAGCTCTGAAGAGGCATGGGTACTATAGCAGGTTATACATGGTGACGTAGTCAATAATAAAGTTGCACTATCAGCTGCTAGTAACTGTCTTATCGCCTTCATTCACATATTATCATACTTCAACTTAAGCTTTAATACCATTCATGCTGTAGGGTTTACAAGAGTACTGGAGAAAAGAAAGGTGGTAATATTATTATAATTCATGTCATAAAAAATTGTAGCAGCTGCTTCACCAGAATACCAAACTAGTTACTTAGATTAGACAATTATGTATGCCAATTCAAGGAGGAAAAAATTACCAATAAAATATTTCATGTGTGTGTGTGTGTGTGTGTGTGTGTGTGTGTGAGTGTTTGTCCCACCAGTCCACCCAGCTGTGATTGGGTACCTGGTATATTAACTGGGATGCAAATTCAAGGCCTTTTCTCATGAACAGCAATGGTCCAGGTGGGACTTCGGGTGCCCACACCACTTGCTGTTAGGAAAGGCTTATTCTCCTGTGAGTTCCTAGCCTGGCTCCAGGAGCTTTGCTTGCACGGTTCACAGTGCCTGCTTAGTATACAGGCATCCTGGCTCTGCCAAGTGCACGTGACCTACTAGCGGCAGCAAGAGAAAGAGAGAGAGAAGTGTGTGTTACCATAAAGTACTACATATAATGCCCTCACTGTGCCAGTCACTAATAGAGCCACACAGAACCTGAGCTACTTGAAGTAATGCTCTCAGGGCTGAGCTGTTTCCTGAGCACAACATGCCAGAAACATCAACGTGCTTACTATCACATACTTTTCATTTCCTTAATTAATTAAAAAGAAACAACAAACATGTTGACACACGCATGCACATACACACAACAATATATTAACATTCAACATGAAACTGCCAAGTACCAAGATGAACTGCTATTTCTGGAGAGAATATTTTTTAACCACACCTTCATTAAAAAATGCAATAAAACAACAACAACAACCTTGTACTATTAAATAATCTGTGCCAAGGAACACTAAGTAATCATGACATAGGTGTACCATATGAATGAGGATGTGCTCTCTCTCTCCAGGGGATATTACACCTTTGGAAAGGTCAACAAGAAAACTGTCAAGGTCAGCAACAATTCAGCCACTACATTGACCACAATACCCCTGTGGTGAATATTAGTACATTAAATACTTAACCTAAACTGTAAATAACTCAGCCAGACTGACTAGTAAAGTGGCCATTAAAACAAAAAAACAACTTCTCACTATGTAAATAGCTTCTCTTTCTGTAGAATTCTGAAGGCCCAGGAGCAGAAGAACCATGCGATGATCAACATCTACACACACACACACAAACAAACAAACAAAACAAGTCGGTCAAGATTCTGGACAAGCAATGTAATAAGTAATTGGAATTTGTTTAATAGTGTGGTAATGTATGTATTGCCTCCTCTAAGGTGAACCAATATACTAGCTTAGTTGGGATATCACATTGGAAGGGCACAAGCTACAGGAAGGGCTCAGGACAATATTAAACATCCTTGGAAGGCATCAATGGTCAAACCACAACCTCAGGGAAGAAGGATCTTGAAAAACTTGAGAAGTTGAACCAGACAGGAAGCTTCAGAATGAGCATAAACAATACAACTCGCATTGCCAGAGATTCCATGTGGACACAACACTAAGAAACCTTCCATGTTCCAATCCCCACAGAACACCAGTAGAACACTATGGACTCAAGAACCAAAGGCCAAAGGACTGGTGGGAGCCGAAAATATGCACCATTACAATGTCATTGAGCACATGTGGTTAAATCCTGACTGTCAACAGCAGATCATAATCAGAGGACATTAGCTTATAAAAAAACAATCCTGCATTACAAGTGACATTAGTCGCACCTCAAGGGTGGCCGCACACCGCCTACGCAATTTTTTGTTGATGGTTGCTATGCACGATTACTACTATTGTATACTTACAGGGGCTTTTCTACTACAACACAAGGACACAGTACCTGCCGAAGGAGCCGCTCACTAATTTTAGAGCGAATCTGGAGGAAATATCAGGAAATATCGGGGCCTGGTTATAAAACTTTGTAGCACTTTTTTGGAGCGGTGCGGTAAGTTGGAGCTCCGCAATTTGGTGCACTACTAGCCGAGCCGATACTCTACTGCAAGAGAACGAGTTTTTATCCATTTCAATATTACTTCATGATATATTTGCATTTTTTTCTATTTATAAGATATTGAAAAATTCTCGTTGTGGTGCAGTTCATTTTTTTTTGGTTTACCCGTGTATAAAATTTTTGTGCCGTTCTCATTATTAGATTCCAAGAAAAACTGTTACAAAATTTGGAACTTTCATTCCACTCGCAATTCTTAAGAAATAGCCCCACCCCCATATCTCGTACTACGAGTACGCGAGCAATTTTTTTTCAATTAGTTTGTATTGGTTCTAAAAAGAGCCCGCCTATATCAAGAGTAAACAAACATCAATACAACAATAACAAGAGAGTCAGAAGAGAGAGCAGTTTATTGAAGATAGCCATAGGTGAAGGTATTAGATCTGCGCAGCTTGGGAAGTCTTCGCTCCGCAGAAATCGAGCCTGGTGGATCCATCCGCTTGAGTTCAGGTGCGCAGAGAACGGCTACAGGAGGAGAGGCAGCCTGGTGCACCTTGCTGCGTGAGCTCAGACGATGTATGGAGAGTTGCTGTAAACGGATATGAGACAACAAGAAGCTAAACTAAAACACTACAACTTCGCAAAAGTTTCTGCTCGCGTATTATCAAATGGTGGGGTATTGGCGGGGAATAAATTAATGTCCGGATCTACAGGCTGTGCGCGTTGCTATGTGTGGCCACCCTTAATCATAAAAAAATAAATAATAAAATAAAAAAAAAAAATAAAAATAAAAAAAAATTAAAAATTAAAAAAATTAAAAAAAAAAAGTCCTGCTACCTCAAACGACTGGTGAGAAGGAAACTGAGGCAGCTCAACTCACCTGATTGTGTAATACTTGCAACTGTAAGATTCACATGCAGAAAACCGCGTGTAGCAGTTTCTATTCTATAGATAGCCTCAAAGAGACGAGCATTCTTACTGTAACACTTCATCGTTTATGTTGAGTAACCACGGACAACCAAACTACCTTTCCAACTTTAGATTGCTGGTTCTAACGTACCCCACATGCTGAATCTGACAGAGATTTATTCTCAAGGAAAAATAAATAATATCCTCTCTGTGAAATTTGAATAAAACCATTACATCTTACTGTAGACTTACTTGAATGACCAGGAGGTACGTGCTGACTAGATCCAGTATGGGTGTCCAGAGGTAGCCCCAGTGAATGACACTACAGCAACAAGCAGTATCAATTGACATAACCTATATGTCATATAATTTTACTCTAAGTGAATATGGGTAGATAATTATATTATAAAAATAATAACCAATCTCTTTCACATTTACAACTAACTGTATACACATCTTCATATACACTAGACCCGAACAAAAAACAAAAACAAACAAACAAACAAAAACATAAAATGGGGAACTCAGAGACAAGTTTTAAAGTAGCCTAAATCAAAGTCAATTAGTTCTTCTTAACAACCCTTTAACACTGCTTTTAAACAGCTTTGTGTGTAAGTGTGTGCACGTGTAGTGAGAGTGACCAATGAACAAATTTTGAAGAAAAAACAAAACAAAACAAAAACAAAACAAAAAACTCAAAACAACAACAACGAATCTTGTGAATTCACTCAAAAACTGAAGCTATCACTTGACAGGAAATACAAAGTAAAGGTGTAATTTCTCCAGGAAATGATATGACGAGTGTGAACGTGTGATGTGGTGTTAAGGACGGTTGCACATAGCAACACTCACTCACGTAAAATTGGTCTCAAAAAATTACCAGCCAAACTAGTCATATTTAACTTCAGCACTACTATACACTGGCCAGCGTTTACAAAGTAATCTCCAGGTCAGGATACTCACCGGTATATATTTTCAATGTGTACCTCCTCTTCCAACACTCTATTAACTTCCCCACTTTAAGCAAATAACTATCGCGGGCAGCAAGAAATTATTTGCTCACGTGGCTACGACGTGACGATAGGGGAAGTTACCCACAAAAGCTGGTACCTACGCAGAGCTGACAGCTTCGCGTTTTCTCAAAAATCACCCTGAAATTTTTAAAAGTAGTGCAATAAAAGGTCTTAAATTGTCATTCTGAGTAACTTCATACCTACATCAACTGTTAATACTATGCATGGAATAGCACCGGAATTGTTGGGCGGGGTCATTTCATTAATAAAATATCAACGCAGTTAGAAGCATGATTATTTTTCTCCGAATCGATTAATGGAATGGCGTATATTTTTTTGCACACAACCAAACAATAAAATAATCTATACTATAATTTGCAGGGTTATATCTACAAAATTTTGTTCAGGGGTCAAGTTTGAGCAAGTCTACCGTCCAAAACGTATATATATATATACATACTAAGTAAAAGAAATACTATTCTTTTTCTCAATGAGAATACTCAGCATAAAACTATATGGAAATAAATGCTATAACTTGGGTTCAGACTAACAAATATAAGGGGTGAAGCTGAGAATTTGGAGGGGGGAGGGAAGCTCTGGAAAGTTTGGGAGAGAAACTCCCTCCCCCACCCCCCATCCACACACTAAATAGAACCCTGAGTTGAATTGTAGCATTTAATAAATTGAAGTAAAATTAGTAAAACAACTAACAAAGAAAAAGAAAAAAAGGATAAAAAAAGCACAACTCATTGGCAGTAGAGTAGCCGCCTGGTTAATAGCATACCAATTCTGGGCGCTCTTGATTTCCGCACCGCTTTAAACACCTGCTACAAGCTTGTACCGCAATAAACTCTTAATTTCCGCTGCTGACATTGTAAGTAGACTTATCTTTGGCTGTAACAAACCCTTAACTCCGTGGGTGGTCTATCTTTGGCTGCGATAAACTCATAATTTCGGCTTGCAACGTGTGTAGTAACTTTGATCGCGATAAACTATTGATTTCCGCCTCAAACATGGCGGGTAGTTATCTTCAACAGATTCAGTAATAGACTTGTCCTGCAAATACAGATACAGAGTAACAACACATAGCAAGGGAGGGAGAGTGTGCGCTAGTTACTGATAATGACAACAAAAAGCACTGGCTGCTGCGATGCAGACTGTCACTTGTGCTGCCTGCCAATAGCTAGTTACCCCCCACCCCCATAAAGCACCTGTGATGCCGGAACATGTCGTCATCCAGGAATAAAAAATTTTACGATCACTAGCTAGAGCTGCGGGACTAGGCATCCATAGCATAGCTAACAAGTTACTTTATTAGAGATAACACAATGGCTATTGCAAAACTAAGGTATGCCGGGGCTAAGAGCCTACCTACCCTCAGCCTCAACCCCACCACAGAAACACCCTCACAACCGGCTCAGCCCCACCAACCTTCCACCATCCTCACTTGCCTCTTCCGACCTAATCACACATTACTTTGCACAATCTCCAGTCCACCTCTCACTCTCTGCATCCCCATTCCCTCCCATCTCCACCACGCACTCACCTCAGCAGGCAAATGAGCAGTGCTATGTAATAGACCAAGTGCAAGTGGTAGTTCCTGGCTCTGTAGCAATGGTACTGCATCACCTAAACACAACATTTATAACATTTAAAATAAATATACGAAACATCACCCCAACCTGTGCCAATAATAATAATAATAATAATAATAATAATGATAAATATTCCATAAGTAAATTAATTTGTGATAGGGACTGTGCCAAGATTGCAGTAATCTAGTAACTCTAATTGAAGTCTCTATGACTTGAAGACTGGATGTAAAATTCAACAGCTAACAACAGAGGGAGCGTTGGAAAGGTTCCTGTGACAGTAACATATTACTCGTCACTAAGATACAAGTTAGTCATTCAGTACCTACTTATGTTGCGAGTGCTAAGTCTTACATGGTGTACAAGTGTCTACACTACACAATGTGCCCAATAATGCACAAGATAATTCAAGACTATTTCAAGATATGGGAAGAGTAAGTCAGAGAAGTTGGTATGGGATAGCTTCAATACTCCTTGTGTGTAAGGCAATTGAAAGAATCGTTACATTAGCTGTAGTATGGGCATATTTAAGAATAAGCTCCCTAGGCAGGCAGTCGTGTGGTGAGTAAATTGAAATCCCAGCCCTGTGGTGCCATTCATCCCCCACAACTTTTTTTTTTTTTTTTTTTTTAACAAAACGACTAAACCAAAAACAAAACTCAATGTTCTGAAAACAAAACTCAATGTTCTGAAAACAAAACTATGTACTAAACTGATTTGAACTTACTAGAACAGGGGAACGAGGGGGGGGGGGGCAAGTACTGTGTTGAACTCATTATGTGATTTAACATATTCATGACTACAGTCGGATACAGTGGTTCAGTAAGAGCCGGATACAGTGGTTCAGTAAGAGCCGTCTTAGGGAAGCTTACTAGGTTTCTGGTGGAGTAAACATATCAGAGTGTGTAATCTGTGGCTTATGAATATTGGAATGGCTTTTCCCCTCAGCATGCTCTCTTAGACCAGAAAATAAAATGAAGTTCATGATCAGGTTTGTTCTACACATGCCCCTCTTTCTTCCAGTCACAGGGTACCCTACCACATCAAATAACTTAAATACATTACAGTATGGGTTCTCAGTTACTGGGAGAGAAAGGGGTGGGGAGAGGATGCAATTTAACATGCAAGTACTCGGAGTCTTTGTAACATCTCAATCTACTGTGTACAAGCTCATCACTAAGCTCATAAATAGTCAAAATTTAATTTAAAAAGCTCTCCCCACGAATTAGAATTTAGTTACTATATGTACATTTGCTAAAGTTTAACTATGTAAGTGGAAATCACCTGTGTGACCAAACACTCAGTAAGCTGTATACGTTCGTGTGGGAATGTGTATCAAGTTGTATACATTTAAAAGATGAGTGAGGCTAGTATGCAGAGTGTCTCCCCTCCCTACTACCAAACATATCCTGTATGAAGCCCAGCTAAAGTGTACATCATGTGAGCTACCTGATGTCACATGATCAACCTAGAAGGGTAAAATGTGATAGAACAATAATGTTGACTTCTTGTAACTCGTACTCCAGAAGATAAGATTGCTAACACTACTATTTACTACACAACTGCTAAATAACAGGTCAACTCTCTTACCCTCAGTAGACATATTGTCCCCGTTCCAATACCTAGGAGAAGGAGAATTGATATTCTATAAAAGTATATAAATAAGTTGTATGGTAATACTATTCACATAATTAATGCTAATATCACCCTAGATCAGTAAACACACTCGCTATTAAATTAATGTACTTATAGACTATTATTAAGCACATGCTATAAGGTCACTTTAATAGTATGTTGGCATGTTGGTATTCTCTTAGTGACTTGACTTAAACTATGAATTTTCAAGTAAGAACAACCTGTTGCGTTTAGCATTAATTAAGGTATGACAAACAGCGAATTAACCAAGGGCTTACCACCGCCACTAATTCGAATAATGCCCGCTAAGTTTGTAAGACCTGACTTTGATCGTCTCTCCTGGTCTGCCTCCACAGCTCTTTGCCGTTATCTCTGGCATTATTTCGAAGTCTCTCCTCCTGTTTTATTTAGTTTGTTTTTTTACTTCTTGCGTTAATGCTAAAATTATAAAGTAGTCTCCAGGGATGGACACACATTGACAGCTTTGAACTTGTGGTCATACATACATATGCCACAGGGCAAAAACTTGAATTTCCTGTCATCAAGTATTTAGGAAATTTCATGTTTCTCCACTTTTCTGGTAGAGGATAGGGCTAAATGTCCTGTAGTGCAGGGCATTTAGTCCTATCCTCTATGGGGAAAGGTGGTGAAAGTATGAAATGTTATAAACTTGACTACAGGAAATTCAAGTCTTTGCCCTATGTACATTTATTCCACCCTAGATTAGATATATTCACACAGATCTTTAGGTACATGACCCAAGGCTGGATTGTTATTTTGCCAAGCTCATCACCCATAGTAGCTATAGCAACCTGCCAAACTAGTCACATTCCCCAGTTTTGGTTAGAGCAGCTGCTAAATCAGCAGGGGGTGTGGGTAGCCCCTACAACCAACTTTATAATTTACCAGTGAGTTACCAGTCCTCTAGTACTAACTAAAGCTGCAAAGATATCTAGTGTGGAATAAACCATTCACTACATTCATCAGAGTGATATGGCTAGATAGTTCACTCTCAAGCTTCATTTTCACTCTCCTCAGGCTAGTGAAAATAAATTAGCCTGCTCATGAAATACTTCACCATATCACACTCTGACTCTTGTAATAAGTATACCTTGTGAGAGGCTTGTTGCTTGCCAAATTACCCTGCCATATTAAATAGTGTTTACACTGCAATTCAACTGTTCTTGGGGGAGAAGGGAGGGGGGGGAGGGGGAGGGAAAGAGCACTATTAGCAATTATGTATTTGACCCCAACTCTGCTGGAAATGTCAATTGACTTACTTTATAATTATTGGCGAGTGAGCGAAGCGAGCGAGACACTCTCAGGGGTAACACAATTGAAAATCGGAGATATTTGTTTGCTTATAATATATGTGTGGACGTACACGTCATTTTGTACTTTGACCCTTGTGTTTTTGTGTTTGCTTCACGTTCTACCCCTTCCCATACCTCCACTAAACTGAATATTTTGGTTTAGTGATCCCATATCATTCAAGGAAATTTAATTGTTTACCACTTTGTATTTGGTTGTTTCTAAATGCCACAAGACGCACTATGTCTTAAAACTTATTGTTAGACTCAAACTGTGCAGCAACTCTTTAGAACTGGGTTGGGGTCAAATACATAATTGCTAATAGTCGCAAAATGTTACGGTGAAAGGTTACTATGGTATTGAAACCCTTTACCAGACATAATTAAAAAACTCTGCCGTTTGTAGTAGCTGTGAGTGCCCTTTGTCAAAAGCTACTGGTAACTCAGATAGTTAGAATGCTATGTTAGAGACTACAGAAAATACCAGTACTCAGGAAATTGAGGCAAGAAAGCAGTTCTGTATTTGTTAGCTGAAGTAGGGTCACAGGGCTACGTACTCATACTTTTAGAAATGGATTGATAAATTCTTTTGAAGTGTTTCATTTGTGCAAAAGGCTCACTTGCCATTTGTGCTCAAGCACATTACTAGTACTATTAATTAAGCACATGGCATCAGACAACCCTGTACCGAAATAATGGTGGAACTCATTGACATTAGTATAATATACCATGAAATGGGCTCATTTATGTCTCAATCACAAACATCTCATCACACTACAATAGCAATCACACCCCCATATCAACAAATACATCAGTGTTAGTTACCAGCTTAAGGGGAGAGAGAGAGAGAGAGAGAGAAAGGGGGAGGGGAGAGATGAATCAACCTCTCATTTCACAAGAATACCCTGTCTATCATTTTAGTGGAAGCTTTTAATTGTACCTGACACAGTCGAAAATACGGCCTTCAGAGTAACAGTAGCGCGTATCCAGGGCAGACCAATGGACAGACTTGTTAACATCTGATCCCGTACCAGACCCTGAGACGTTGCTATCCATCATCTACTTGAGCTAAAATGTTTTAGGGATGACTTTCCAGAGGATGACTCGTAGGCACTAAACAGATAAACGTTTCAATGGTGGTCACTGCGCGGAGGAACAACAGCGAACTTACCAAAACAACACGCTCACATTTTACAGAAAACACTCGCTTTTTTTTCTTTTTCTTACTTTTTACGCGCGTACCCGGCCCGCGCGCTTTTTGTCCGCCGCCCTCCTCTCTCTCAGCACCAACACACGCGCGCACGCGCGAGACGATCGCCAACCATTCATTAATATCCAGCAGAGGCCCCACCCAGCGGGATGCTAAACGTATTTCCGCTTTATGTGCTAATTAAGCCGCCGCTTAATAATGCGGGTAGAAATATTGCAAGAGGAGAGTAAACCGGAGGTCTGCTGTAGCTATGAAGAACTTCAAAGTGCCACTATTTTTTTTGCTCGTGTTGGTGCAGCTTATCGGTACAATTTCTGGTCAAACTTGCAGAAGTACTCACGCTCAGGAAAGAATATGGATACCAACTACCTGGAGGACTATTGTGGATACTGCAGATTATACTGATCTTCTTGGAAGTGGTGCTTCCTCGTGGATTTCCCGTGATTTAGATGGAGGTGGGTCTTCATTTGGTCAAGTTGGAGGGTTGTGCACAAGATCTTTAATGTCATGTGCGAATACGGACACACGTGCTGAGAATAACTGGGTCTTCAGTCCCTATATCAACTATGAAGCTGCCCGTGAAGTATTTTATAATGTCAGCTCTACTTATTTTACATTTTGTGGCACTTGTCCTACGCATCTTACTGCTTATCGCTATGATACAAATACTGCAAGTGAAACAGCTAGAACCAATTTTGCAAGCTACAGTCTTCTAACGGGATCTGATAGTTCGTCGAGATATAGTGCATCCTCTATGTTGATAGAAACAGTACGTCCTTCTGGCGTCAATGGTTTCTACTTTTCACTCAGAGACACAGGAGCGTGCGCCACTGTTGTGCGAATCATCATTTATTATCGAGTGTGTGTACCTATGGTGAATGGACTTGTTATCTTCCCAGAAGTAGCAGTTCCTCCTAGGAGTAGTCCAAATGAGGCATATAATGCTACCTGTGCTCCCAACTCTCATCCAGTCACTAGTCTAGCAGTAGACATCACCAGTTCTACGAGTGTCTGTACACAGAGAGATTCCAGAGGAGCTCAATGCGAGTGTGATGCTGGATACATGAGATTCAATGACACTACTTGTGAAGGTAAGTATTTTTTTTTTTTTTGTGCATTATAAAATTATGACTATTACACCACCAGCAAACACAGTGTTTGTTGTGAGTTCATTTTTTCTGAGACTCATTTGTTCCAGTCTTCATGATTGAATTGTTTCGTGACTTGATTACATGCAGCTCTGAGCATTAGTAACATTTATGATGATGATGAATCTGGTAGTAAATACATAATGATAACCTGATACAACTCTGTCTGATGCAATATTCTGTTATACTTTCACTTGCAAAAGTCAATTAACATTTATAGTTTACTGTCCACTAATAGCATAGGCTTTGTTTTGTTCAAGTCAAGTATTTTTACAAGTAGATATAAGTTGCCAATTTAATTATTGTACCTTTTTTTAGCCTGTTCACCTGGTGAGTATAGAGCTTTGAGTCAGAGTTCAACAAGATGCTATCCTTGTCCAGCATCTACTAATGTATTAGCAACTGGGGCTGGTGAGTGTGCTTGTCTGACAGGATATTACAGGAGTGCAGAAGAAGGTTCTGAAGTTGCTTGCACGCGTAAGTAATTATTTCTTGTGTTCCCTAACACATATTTCCCCTTAACAATTGTAACTAGTTTTTTTAAAAGATAGAGTAATACCATCAATTCCAAATGATATGTAATAGCAGACTTTTACAATCCTCTAATCCTCTATATGTTATTTTGATAATGTTCACTCTTTCTTCAAAACAGACCAGACATATTACAAGTTAAAGAGAAATAAATTTCAATGTGAAGAGTGAGCCATTAAGATCAATAATGAATATAATAGTTTGTATAGAATAGATGCTATTAACATAATAATAAACTTATTTAACATTAACAAATACTTTCAATGCATCCATTCCAGGTAATAAGCTCTGGCAATATTATTAATCATAGTATTCAATGTCTAATACGGTAGTATATCTGGATGAATTACAACACGGTTTACACTTTAGAAAGATAATTGTATTCCTAGAAAACCATGACAATCCCATGGGAAATTATAGAAGCGGAACCCTAGATCTAGTTATGCATTATAACATATCTTTATTAGTAGATACTGGTATGGTATGAATTGTATGTATGTAATGTGATGGTTTAATGAGATCTGGGGGGGAAAAACAAATATAACTCTTGCGACCTGCCATATTATTACCACAGTTATACTTAGTGATCAGAGCAGATATTGTAATTGCTATTGATGATACCTTACCAGTTAAAATGTGATTAAAGCAGCAACTGTTTTTTGTTCCTTGGATTTAATATGTATATCATTGTAAGGTATAATAATTTATTATTGTTTTGTGGTAGTTGTTATTGTTATATTAATTATATATATATATATATATATATATCCATTCTGTGTAATTATTTAGAACCCCCAGATCCAGTCCAGAATTTGAGAACTGTATCCACAACAGCCAATAGTGTCACAGTTACATGGGACAAACCAGCCTCCACTGGTGGGAGGTCGGACTATTACTATTTTGTGGGACGCTCTGACCCTCAAGGAAGTGCTACCAGTGTGGTACCTGTCAATAGCACACTGATGGATCTAGGAAACACAATAACATTTCCAATAGGCAATCTCCTTCCATTCCAGAGATATGTTTTCACAGTTATAGTCCACAATGGAGTTAGCAGTCAGGATAGTGTCAATGTGGGATCTAGAACTAGGACGACTGAGGGGCAAACTACGGAGAGTCGTAAGTTTTATATATATTTTTTAAATTTTCAGACAAAATAATAAACTCCACTATGATCATTCATTATAAAACCCTTTGATGACCAATGATTAAATATCTAAATGTTGATCATTGCCACTGGCAATTATACACTTTGTGTATGCTAAATTTGAATCTCTGTGATTTATACTGTATTTTTGGAGGGTTTATTTTTCCCAATGATTTCAGTAAGTGCACCAATGTATTGTTTTTTGCTACAGTTTCAATGACTGCATGCAATCAGAACGAAAATCACCGTTTATATATTCACGACTATATAAGCAGTGATGTATGAGCTGCAGCAGCTTGAGTAGCTTTGGCTGCTGCACTTTTTAGCAAGAGTACGATATGGTAAAAATTGTCACTATTGAAACTGCTTGTTGATATCGTGAAGTATTGCTACCATTTTTGGTGATGTGCATTGTAGTTTAGGCCCTCCCCATGTGGTGTGATTTCAACAGGTACTATTTTTATTGACTGTGTCTTTTATATCTACGGAGCTTGTTTTGATAGTTCATCTATGGAGCTTCCCTGTTTTCCTCACTATCATAAAATTAATTTGTTACTATGAACTATTACTTTTTAGTATAACCTATAATGTTTTAATCTGTTGAACTTAATTATAATATAGTCTTGAAGTTAATTAGTTGGGTGGGGCTTATAGGCGTCGCTTAAGGGCCTCAGCACTTTTTATGTGCTTCCTACACCCCTGATAAAAGTAGCTTAGTGTATGTCTTGATGTGAAATAGCAACACTTGTGTAGATTGTCGTAACTCACTCATTGTTTTCCTACTTCTGTAGCTCCTGGCCCTCCAATCTTGACTCCTCTGTGCTCAGTGGTAGTATGGCAGCCTCCAGCCAATCCTAATGGAATCATTACAGGATACCAAGTACGTTACGCTGACAGAACACCATCTACCCTACCCGCGACTACAGCTTATTCTGTTACGAGTGAAAATCAGAGAACTAGCAATGTTCAAGTTCAGGTAATAACTCAGCAATTGATCACTGGTTTCTTAATTTACTCCATTTTTAATAGTCTGCCTGACATTTTGACTCTGCTAAGTCTTGTTTAATACTTACTGTACCTCATACAGTATACATAATATGGTGATAACACATATCTAGTTAGCTAGGTTGTTAATTTATTTTATCATCTGCATGCAATATAAATGGATTTATTATAATAGCAAATTTTTCTCTTTTTAAGGGTGCCCTGCCACCGGAAACCGAGGCGCGTAACCGCAAATTGACTGTTTTTGCTATGTCTTTATATTTCTTTTTCTGTGTACTGTGGGCTTACTTTGTTGTTACAGATGGAATGAGCACCAATAGAGGACTCCAGCAAGCCAAATTTGAAGAATGAAGACCCGTCTGGGACGGCGATACAGCCCTGCACACCGGCTACTATTTGGTGTTATTTCGAAGCGGCCGAAGGAACTAGCGTGCTCATTTTTTTTCCAGAGGTAGCTAGCGGGCTTCTTCGCAACATTACAGAGCCATATTTCTAATATCTATATTCTTTTTTTGTAAATAGTAAAATTTACGTGCAGTTTTACTCCTGCGTTATTCTAAAAAAATCTCTCTGTAACTTTATTCTAAGGGGGGTATGCTGCTTGTGCGCAAAATTTGGATTCAATTCAATGATACAATTCCACGAAATATCGATTTATATTTTCAAGTTGACTACTGATTCGCTATTTTACCCCGCCCCCCATAACGTTGAGCTCCGCGAACGCGCAATTTATTGGTAAGAGCAGAATCAATTGACTTGTGGTAGCTCTAAAAAGAGCCCATTTGTAAACAAAAATAAAAAATACAATAATGAGCCGTGAGATGGCCGTTGTAACTTTGGAAAAGGTTAAGTGACGGCGTATTCCCAATGTTGCTTAGCGTTGGTTGCTCATTAGTGAGAGCGGGGTAGCTCAGCACAAATTTCAGACTTGTAGGTGATAGGGCTGAAGAATATAGTGGTAGCAATCCCGACAGAAAGAACTGAAGTGATGATGACGGAGTCTGTACGCAGCCAAGTCTGAATACAAGGTTGGTGGAATAGTAGGAGCTGGTACCAGTCAGGATGGAGTTGGTCACCGTTGAGACAGAGTTTTAAGCTGCTCCAATGGCTTCACAAGTACAGCCTCATTCCGTACCCTGAAAGTATAATAGAATGATGTTATTTGAGGTGACTGTTTCAGACTAGTACACTACAGTTATACGGTTATAGCTCTGGGACCCGTTTGTCCTCCTGCTTCGCGGTAACCGGTAGATTTTTTTGACGCCAAATTTAATTGATCCGCGTAGAAATTCAGAGCTGGCCACGCGTTAATAGATTGCATGCGGAATGATTAAACGACCACAGGTCCCGCACCGTTAAGTTTAAACTAAGGCTTGTTTAAGGGTGGCCGCACATAGCAACGGCACCGCCTGTAGATCCGGACATTAATTTATTCCCCGCCAATACCCCACCATTTTTTTTTTTACTACAAATGATAAGAAATATACAGAAAGGTCATACTACACCGTCCAGGGAGGGGGGTATGGTGGGGACGGTGGAGGGATGCATTGCTCTGTCATAAAGCCACTGCCAAGCGGCCAAACAGGTGACTGGTAGTTGGGGTGGAGTCAGAGGTGCTGCAACTATTCTCAATGGCCCTGCTGGTACGGATGGTGTCCTCTGCCAGCCCACCTAGTGTCTCAGCCACCAGAGGGACGAAGTCCGTCCTGGAAGAGTGGCATGCGCAGAGGTTGGCTGCAAGCTTTCTCTGCACACCAACTTGGAGGGCATGGCTAGGTGTTTGAGCAGCCTGAGCGATGGTGAGCTCCTGTAGCAGGCTGATGACGAGCACATCAAAGGCGGTTGGACGTCCAAGGCTCCAGCATGGGATGAAGATGTCGCCCGGGCGAGCCTGCGAGCCAGGCAGTAAGCCAGGGGTCTCCTTGAAGGAAGCCAGAGCAGCGGACTGGGAAACAGCATGGATGGCGTCATGGACAGCATTGTGACGGGCAATGCGATCTCTATTCCTCCCGCAGCCGACCTGGTGATCACCGTACGCATCAACAGTAAGGTGGCATTCTGGGCAGGGGTATGACGAGCTGTGGAGGGGGACCCCTAACCAGTAGCGCAGGCAGCATCGGAACTCGCGGTCATGGAGATGGAGGCCGAGGGTGGTGGAGAGGATGATGTTCAGCCAGTCTCCGGCATGAGGAAGGCTGGAGGACAAGGCAAGGGCCCGCGAGCGGCAGGTGGGAGCCGAGTCAAGGAGCTGCTGGAAGCAGGCCTCGTCAACGACATGACTAAGGCATTTCTGCTGGAGAGAGACGTTGATGTCGTCTAGGCACTTCCAATCTGCGCAGGCGGCTTCTGTGGCAAGGCGCGAAACAGTCGGGGTGATGTGTGGAGAGGGGTCTGGTGGGCTGGCGAGGATCTGTAGCACCAGAGACTTTGTCACAGAGGTGGAGGCGAGAAAGGCAATTGGTGAGTGGCGTAGCGCACTGCGAAGGTTGAGGCCCCTGCGACTACACGGGAGAGACGCCTTCAACCAGGACCAGTGGGAAACTGGGCCACCAACAATGGTCTCCAGGGTGCAGCAGATGGCTCTGTCAAACTCGGCAGCAGTGCATTGGATGTGACTGGGAGGGCAGGTGCGAAGGATGAAGATGACCTTGGGGAGGGCAAGGCAAGAGCACAAAAGGGTGCACTCCACCTGAGAGTTGCCAACGCCATGTAACACTCCATGGGATTCCTTCAGCTTCGATAACCGGGCGTCAAAAACCTCCTCACAGTAGTCTGGTGGACCAATGGGACATCCCAGGAGATAGAAATCTCTGCGGGTGGTGGGAATGTCTGTTGGGAGGACAGACTTAGCCTGGACAGCGTCCTCTGGGATGTAGAGGAGAGACTTGGAGTGGTTGAGATGGAGGCCCAGGGGAGGACCTTCGCACTCCACGATGTGCAGGGCAGCAGCAAGCTCCTCTGGGGAGCCCATCAGGGTGCCGTCGTCCAGGTACCACACGTTGAGGCGGAGACCTGAGATGTTAGCCTGCAGGCGCTCGAGCAATAGCTGGAGGGTTGAGCAAAACCCAATGGGCCAAGAGGGTCCCCCTGCTGCACACCACTGCAGCTATGGATGGTATCTTCCCCCAGATGGAGCAGGGGCTGACAGGAGTAGCAGGATTCCATCTAGGTCGCTAGGTGTGGGATGCGTCGCCTGATCTCAGCGAACATGGACTCTCTGCTAATGGAGTTGAAGGCGTTGGAGAAGTCCAGGAAGAGGCACCAGCACTGATCCGGGTCATCAGAGGAGGAGAGCAGATGTGAAGTGGTGTGGATGATGGCCTCGCAGCCGCCTTTGACTCCAACTCCCAGTTGAAGGGGGGATGAGTGAAGAGATAGCAGAACGGAAGGAGGTGGAGGCCAGACACTTGGAAATGAGCCGGCGCAGGACTTCTCCTACGGCGATGGGGCGGTGACCACTGCTATTCTTGGGCGATGCAACGAGGTGGGGGAGGACCGAAGGAGGGGCTCTGCCAGGAACTTATAGATTGAGGAGGCTGGTGAGGGTGGTAAGGGCCTGTGCAGCACAATCTGGGGAGGGGCATCGAATAGCCTCTTGAAGGTGACTAGGGCGCAGACCGGAGGGCCCAGAGGCAGAGGCATTGGGGAATGATCGCACTCCCTTGAGGACTGCAGGCTCGGAAAGGATGGCAGATGACGGAACTGGGTCCAGAGGCACAGAGGGAGGAGGTGCCTGGGGGTGTTTCTTCCACATCTCTTGAAGGATTTCCGGAGACGGGGAGGCTAGGCAGTCAGATGTCAGGGCTTGGATGGCTTTGCTGTACCGGCTGTCCTGCGTAGCACGCCTGGCTCTCCTGAAGTTGCTGGTGGAGGTGGGGGAAGATGAGCGTGATGCGTCCTGGCGAGGGACCGGGCATCCTCGAGAGCCTCGGACCAAAGGGAGACCAAGTCACCATCTGCCCAACACTGAAGGTGAGACGTCACCCGAAGAGGCGGGACAACTGGGATAGCTCGTCAGGATTCTGAGACAGGAGCTGAGAGTAAGGGCCCAACCGTCACGGGCGCCCTTTGGGACATGCTGCAGAGTGGGCACATGAGATTTGAGAATGGTTGGTAGGGCTGGTAGGGCTGACAATGGAGGGGAGGCAGGCTGGGAGGAGGGGGGAGGAGAGGGGCAGGTGATGAACTCGCAGAAGGGTTGGCAGCAGCTGGATGAGGAGATGGGGCAGGCGTTGTCACTGACGAGGAGGGGTCTGATGGGGGAGAGCGGCAACGTAGCCGGGTGTTGTGGCAAAATCCCAAATCGCCAGGCAATCAGCGAGAGCAAAAATTGCGAATAAATCATTAAGTAATATTGAAATGGAGAAGAATTCGTTGTCTTGCAGTAGAGTATCGGCTCGGCTAGTAGTACCAAATTGCGGAGCTCCAACTTACCGCACCGCTCCAAAAAAGTGCTATAAAGTTTTATAACCAGGCCCCGATATTTCCTGATATTTCCTCCAGATTCACTCTAAAATTTATGAGCGGCTCCTTTGGCAGGTACTTTGTCCTTGTGTTGTAGTGGAGAAGCCCCTGTAAGTATACAATCGTAGTAATTGTGCATAGCAAAAAATTGCATAGGCGGTGTGCGGCCACCCTTAATGCTGTAGTTTCAGAATAAACTGGGGTCAAGACAAGCTCTCAGCTACAAAATCAAAAGACAATCAGTGTTAGCACACAAATACAAAATTACTTTCTTACCTCATTTTCTTGAGCAGTCGTAACTTCCGTAGTTTCAAATTTAAGCCATTCTGACTATTTGAATTTACCAGTCACTGTTGACAACAAGCTCTTAGCTACAAAAAAGAAAGGCCAGAGTTATTTTTGCATATTTAGCTAACAAATATGGAATTATGTACTTACCTCAGCTTCGCTGGAGTAGTAGTAGCTTCCTTAGCATTAATACTACGGCATTCTTATTACCAATGGCTCTTGATAACCAACAATTGGCACTCCGTATCCCCCTAAACGGCGAAGTTTTGAAATTACGTTTGGATAAGGGTTTTCAATGCCATAGTAACCAGTCGTAGCAACGTTTTGTCTCTTGAAAAACTAGAGTTTTCGCCGGAATTTTCTCACACATCGGAGCTGAAGTTTAAAGTAAGGCTTGCTTAATGCTGTAGTATTATAATAAACTGGGGTCAGGCCTAAAAAGCAGTGTTTTTAGGAGAAAAAAGTTCCGCGCGCGCGTTTAAAGGGCATACGTAATAATTGTTATTTTTCTTGTGAGGTTATTAGAGTTAAGCTATAATGTAGGAGCATTTGGTCCATCACAACTACCTCAGTAGATATAGAACTCATGTATTTACTCACACGTACAATAAATACATACTCATCTGGTAATAAAAGCATAGCACGTATCATGTCCCTTGCACAATCTAGCCAAATTTCTTCAATTGTTCTTGTATCCATATTGAAAATGTTATAGATGTCTTCATTGCTTTGGTAAGGCGTAAAATCTGGGAGTATAAAATCAGGAGGAAGTTTAACATCGTCGTTTAACCCTCTCGTTCCTGAATTGTTTGGACGCGCGTGGAAAAATCTAAACGTCGACCACGGAATAGAGCATTACGGTTTTATTTTTTTAACTCGTTGCTGGCTGGGAAAACCCCATAGCAACCATATATTACTTACTAAATAGACCAAGAGAGTTTGGGATGAATAATAATATTTAGGCCCTCTACTAATACTTAAAAAAAAAAAAATTTTTTTCCAAAAAATTCCACTTTTTTCATCAATTAAAAAAAATGTATATAAATAATATTGTTTGATGTATTTTATACCAATATTATATTAATTCAACAATAAAATATGTTGTTTGTTGTGTTTGTGCTGATTGTGATCATGTAGGAGACATCTATGAGTGTCCACAAGGAAAATATGCCATCGGACATCGAGCTCCACTACAAAACAATTTCATATACACAAAAACACAAACAACAAAGATATTTGTAATACAAACAAACCATCCGTAATGGGGAGGCCCCCAGTTGAACTGGCGATTTTATAAAAAAAGAAGAAGACAGTAAGTCAACTGCAAAGTCTTGGTCGGCAAAGAAGCGGTTGTTTCAATGTGTTATGGAAGGCTACTGGGCTCAAGCAGTTTTTCGCTGCTACAAAGCTCTGGAGATGACTGGATCCATAAATGAAGCTGCTGTGAAGAAGGTAACTTTTTTTAAATTCGACGGAAAACCGATGTTTGTTTGTTTTTGCCGAGGAAGAAATAAACACAGCTGCTGTGAGGTTCTGTCGAAGCAGTCCTGGCTGAAAACTAATTTAGATGCTTCTCCAATGCATTGGGCACCTGTGTATGCAATCTGAAGGTTCTAGCTATAAAGTAACTATTTTTTAAAATTCGGAGAAGCCAACCGGTCTTCACCCGCTTTTAAGCGGGATCGGAACGAAAGGGTTATTAGAGTATCACATGTTATGGTCTAGTCCTGGCTGAAAGCTATTTTAGATGCTTCTCCAATGCATTGGGCACCTGTGTATGCAATCTGAAGGTTCTAGCTATAAAGTAACTATTTAAAAAAATTCGGAGAAGCCAACAGGCTTCACCCACTTTTAAGCGGGATCAGGAACGAAAGGGTAATAGAGTATCATATGTTATGGTCTAGTATCAATGCATGCGTAATATATTAGCATCCATGAAATTCATGAACAGCTAACAGCTAATTACCGTCTCAACAAGCTTCACCATTTTCTCTACTTTAAATTCCTAAAACATAATAGCTTATTTTGATATACATATATTGGATAAATGTACCAACTAGCCCTTGTAATCTTGGACTGTTTTCTTATCATCATCAAGTTCCAAAACATGTACCTGTAGGTAGCCAAAATATTAAAAAAGTTAAGGCAGTTCACAATAATAGCTTATTACTGTCATATTGGTTTTCATTGGACACAGAATAAAATTGAGTTCCGTTTGAGCATAGTTCAGCATTAAGCCCCGATGAAAAATGATGACCTCAGATATTGATGGTATACTGATGCTACGTTGTGAACCTCATTTAATACAATTTTTTTTGTTTATAATCATTTAGAATATAATAATTATACCGGTACTTGTGAAGTAATGTAGAGAAGCAGTGTGACATTTCTCTGGACATAGTTTGTTTTTAAATTCTACATCATTATTGAAAAGCAATACCACATCTTAATATATTATACCTTATTGCTTCCATCATTCTGACAAGCATTGCAATATGCTTTTGTCATGTAACTCATTGTGAACAATTTCTCACTCCGGCATTCCTATAGGGGAGAGTAGTAGTGATAAAATTCTACTTAATATTTAGGATAATGCTGGCACTGTTAGAGGTGGAGCAAGCCTAAGCATAAGACTAAAGAACGAACTTCTTAGAATCTAGAAAATATTTAGTGCCTGCATGGAAGTCTATGCTATTAGAATCTGGTAAAGTTATTTTCAATACTCAATTACTTTTAGTATAATACTTACAGGAACACCTTTAAGCATGACACATAGTAAATGTTGTAAACCTTCAGCAGCATCTTGTTGTGATGGACCAGCTAGGCTATGTTTTACTTTGCCAAGTAAAGCCTGAATATCACTAATGTGCCCCAAACCTATAATATACAAAGACATTAAGAGTGAATTACCATAAAATAAGAAATCAAGCTTACCATAAAGAAATTGATAGATGTTCGTGACATTAACCATTTGAATAACTGATATTAACCAGCAACTGTTTTCTAGATTTGAATACCTTCAAATAATCTCACATAATCATCTTTCTGTGATCATGACACATAATCATAATTGTAAAGTCAATTCAACCAGCAGTTCATTTAATTTGACCATCATCAGATACAAAGGGGAAACAAGGCTGCATGATTAGAAGGGTCTATTATTATCTATCTATTTTTCTTGCAATTGTTTAAGTTTTGATCTAAGCTACTATCCTTCAAAAAGGACAAGGAATTATCATAAGTGATTGCACATTGATAGTTATACACTAAAATATGCTGACCATGCAATAATTGTTATCCTGCTGTCTAAAACAGCTTGCCAGATACATTTTTCAAGCGACAACTAGTCTTTGATATCTCTACAATGGTATACGGCCCCAACCAGCGATCTTCATTTTTGGATCTTTTCCTTGTTTTCTGCTTCATATTTCTCTGCAAAACTATGCTTCCTGTTTAAAAGTCATGGTCAATCAATTCCTTTCTCTTTTGGTACTGCTCCTTTTGCTTCTTTTGGGACTCTTTTATTCGTTCATCAGCAATTTGAAAAATAGATTGCTGTTTCTGAAATACTTCCTGAACATGATTGTCCACATCAACTTTGGTGAGAGAATCTGCCATATCATCAAGACCAATAAATTTTCTTTGCTTTTCAGCTTCTCATGGGAAAACTGGTTCTCTGCCAAACATCATTCTCAATGGTGTAAATTTGGTTGCACTTTGGATACTTATTAATTGCAAATAATGCAAATAATGCAGAGTGTAGATACTGACTCCAGTCATCTGTATCCTCATTCATTAATTTTGAAATTGATCTAAGAATTAAGTGTAAAAATTTTAGATTTAATTTGTGGGATAAAACTATTGAATATAATATTACCTCTTCAGTGTTTGGTTGGTACGCTCATCAAGACCATTGGATTGTGGGTGGTAGGCAGATGTGATTCTCATGTTCACACTAAACTTCTCTTGTAATTCCTCATTAAGCTATGTATTATAATGATAGTATTAGCTAGCTATAATTTAATGCACAATATTTTTGAAATTAATTTATTGCTGATGGATTGTTGTTGTTCAACCAATCAACAAAATTTAGTGTTTTATTACATTACAATAATAATAATAATAATAATATGCTCTTTCAATCATTCAGTCATTCTTGGCTGGAAAACAATAACATTGGTTAACTATAGTAGCTTTTTGTCTTATTAACACCCTATAAATCAATTATTAACTTAATCCATTGGTTCAACTCAGTGCTGAACATCAAAGTTATAATTAATTTATAGGCTGTTAATTAGAGAAAAAACAATTACTGTTAATAATAATATATTATAATGCAGGCAAGCTGTGTGATTGTAGCAACACTATTATTATTTTACAACATAGTATTAATACCTTATTTACAAATTCCTTTCCCTGGTCACATATACAATGAATGGGTGCTCCTTGACGACAATAAACTTTGAAGATGCCCTTTGCAACAGAAATGGCAGACTTATCTTCCAAATAAACTGCCTCCATACTTGGAAAAATAGTCTGTCACAGTTAAAATGTACTGGAAGTCCTTACTAGTTTTTTTGAAAGGACCAATCAAATCCATACCCACTAAATGCCATCCATTGTATATGATTCAAAAAGTGTTATAATGCATGCATGCATAGAGTATCACATATCACTTGATTAGATACAAAGGCAATGATAATGTCTTACTCTGTATATTATTATGATCCAGATAATTGATGGAAAATTATGCTTAAGAGAGGATTGATAGCCATGCACACATTAGCTATGTATGTAAGGTACAGAAGATAATTGAATTAGGGGAAACTCATGTCAAGTGGGGCGATAAGTTTTCTAGTAGTCTATCAACCAGAAAACTGCTTGACAACTGAAACAGAGCACTGATTTACATGGTGCAGGAAAACGAGATATCACTTATCCACAACAGTCAGTGATGTTTAATCGTAGTCTATAGACCAGAAAATTATTTAAAAAAATAGAATTAACAAGAAACAACTGGTAGCCATGCTCACATTTTATAAGAATAGCACATGTAAGGTTCCGAACAGCATTACAAAACAAATATTATGTCTGACCACAAATCAGTGATATTATGTTTTCAAAAAATTGAAATAGAGAAAACTGATAGCCACATAAACATTTTAGCAAAAAAGCATTGTGCAGAAGAGGGTTTTAAAGTAGGGGGAAAATATATCACTGACTACAGTAGTAGTACATGCTTTCATCATGTCTATATGAACCAAAATATTTTTTTGACGATTGAAATGATAGCCAAGCTCACATGAGTAGCATATGTACTAGAAGACTATAGCAATATAGGAGAAAGAGATATCACTTACTACAAACATCAGTGATATGTGTTACATCGACCAAAAAATTGTTTGAAAAAGTGAGAGAGAGAGAAGTGACTGCCACACTGTAAACAAATAGGCACCAAATTGAGTGTGAAATGCTCTCCTCCCTAGTCGCAGCAAAACTGGTGTAAAGTTCACGTAAGAACCTGAACAATTGACTCTACAGTTTATTAAATGTAACATAACCACTTCACCCACATTATCACCATTTCACACTTTGATTGTAACCCTACCCTTCCATATTACCTTCTAGAACTTTCGCTTCATGCATGTGCTCTATTTGTTGTTTGTGTCTTATTGGTCAGTTTTATTGTCATGTGTTTCTCTGGTGATCTCAGAGGCCTGGTCTATATAATGCTAGTCCTCTGAGTTCTCTGGGTCTCTTCTTCTTCTTATATTTTTTGTACTTCCTCCTATTGCTATCATAATTATCCAATATAACAGGAGCAGGGGCAGTATAGCGTAGGGAGTACCATAACTGAGAGGGAAGAGAACTGGTGGCAGCTACTTGGATTAACTGAGACCTAACAGTTCACACTAAAATCAAATTGAGGTGTGAATTTCACACCACAAGGCAGGAAGTACAAATATACTCTATATGGATGCAAAAAATTTACATTCTTTGAGGCTACACCCTCAAAATAATACGATAGCTCCAACAATACCCCTTAGTTATAGCCATTACAATTTATCCAAATCTCAAAAATGGTAAAGTACGAAAAAACTGTCAACAAAGCAAGTTGTTTGTGATGTATTGAAACAGAGAGACTGCTTTCTTTAAAGTTATGATAATGTGAGTTTCTAAGCTAGATAGGTGTGGAGCATTGACTGTGTGCTTACACACCAATTAATGAGTGTAAAGTACACACACCAAATAGTAGAAGCGTGCATTCACACTACCATTTTGGTGTTAATTTGGTGGGTTTTCGTGCCAAAATCTTTGCAGTGCTCACTTACATTTTATAAGAATAGCACATGGAAGGTTCTGCATTGAAGGGGAAACATACAATCACTGACTAAAGCCAGCGATATATGTTTTCCTGTAGTCCATAAACCTTTTAATTGTTGAAAATTGGAAAAAAAAACAACAACAGAGAAATGAAAGCCATATTTACATTTTAATAAAAATAGCAAGATGTGGAAGAATTTCAATACAGGGGAAATAGATATGTCGGAAAATAAAATTCAGTGATAGCACAACACCACACCCAATGGCTGTAGCGTACATACATGATAAATGATGCAATGATTAGAAAACTGGTGGAAATTGGGGTGTCGAAACAGCGCATCCTGTTAAACATTCTTTTTGGTGCAACTAAACACCCCATTTTTAACGGTGAAGAGAGCACTTATAGCTATCCTCAGATTTTATAATAGCAAATATATATATTATACACACACACATAATGTACATACAACTAAAACAAGCATGATCACTTAACCATGCTATGCTTGCATACATGGGTAATGAAAAGGAGAAAAGAGTGCTTGATAGTCACGCGGGTATTTTTCCAGTGCACTCAGTTATAGGGATATGAAAAAATAACTGGCATGGCAATTGCTCTAAAATAATACTAAGTGCTATGCATATAAAGTAGCAATATAAAAACTACTGGGGTGCAAACGCACCCCATGCCCCCCACCTCAATAAAGCCCTGGGTAATGTTACCAAAAGGTTAAGACTTAAGTTTCATGCCTATAATTTTCATATGTTTTAATTGATTGTCTAACTTGCAAATGCTGGTCTTCAGAGCCAGTCATGATAAACAATAAAACTCTATTCATGCAGTTGCTCTTACAACAAATACTTTGTAATCCAGTTAGAATATCAAGTAATCATATCATCTTGACTCTCTTCTATTTGGTTCATGAGACTTCAACCCCAATTCTTGACACATTTCTAGCTGCAAACTCTACCTCACCAGGCTTAAACACACACTCTGTCATTTTCAACTCTAGTAATCATCAATAGGCATGATACTTCCATGGCTTGATCCTTCGCAGTTTTAGAACATTGAGTGACAACTATTTTTTCAGTTTAGAATTGATCACAATTACTTGTGTTTTCATCTTCCTTGTTAAAATACCTGGTGACTTCTCGAATGCACAATGCGCATCACACTAATAACCATAATTTAATGACTACTATGTTCATAGGGGAAAGCTTGATGTCATGTGAGTTTGGCCTGTTTTAAACTTAGTCTGAAAATTCACTTTGCGCAGCATGTTATGTCTGACAGTTATAGTTAAGCAAAATAATGTCCAATAAGATGAAATAAACTTTTAGTGTATATCTTGAAAGTAAATACATGAATGTCTAATAGGTGTTTCAACCTTAAATTTGTTGCAGCAATCTAACTCTAGTTTATCATCACAATACTAAAAGTAATTTTCACTTGATATGAAAAATACAAATATTATTAATATTACATTACTTTCACTTTCATTCCAAGGAAATACATTAAGCAATTTTAATTTTCTGAGGGTATTAAAGGACAGCTTCATACCTTTTCATCAGTTGTTTCCTTGTGTTATTGATTGGGAACTATTATTTACAGATTAACGTTATATCATGTCGATTAATACCGTAAGCTAACCGTCAAAGCTACTAGTGATGCGCTCTAATAGCACAAATAGCGAAGCGAGCGATGCATGTTCCCTGTATAATTGCAGCTATTCCATGCATGCTTGGTGTGGCTAGGAACATTTAATGGCTTTTCAAAAAGAAAGATTCTTTACTTTGCTACCTGTTTCTGTTTCGTTTTAGCTCTCCTCCTCCTTGCCCTGTCTTTTTCATTTCTTATCTCTCTCCTTACTAATTTTTCTTCTGGAATTTCTAATTCCCCAATGCCTGTTTCTAACGTTTTGTCTCTCTTTCGCAGAATTTGTTTCACTGGGCATCGCTACTTCGCACGGCGGGTAAACAAAACAAAATGTTTCTAAGAAGGTTACCCGGCCCGCGCAAGCGCGTAGGAGAAATTGTCCACACGTACGCCCACGCAATAACAAAAACAATCTCTAAACCTAACAAAAAAATAACCAAAAATATATATATATAATATCGCGGACTCATTAATAAGTCAGCTCAGCTCGCTTCGCTCGCTTCGCTGAATAAATGATAAATATGGTTTGTTGGAGTACTCAATTTTACGACTTCTGGACTAAGCATAAAGCTGTGCTATGGATACTGTCCTGGAAAATGGTGAACAGCTTAATGTATTATTTAATTTTAGATCCCGCTTTTGTATTAACTGTAACGAAAAGCATTTCTGCTGGCCTATTATTAACAATAGAAGCTACTATTGCAATTCTCTCTCCTTTAGCAGGATATTTAGCAGACATCAAGTATGGACAGTACAAAGTCTTGAAAGTGAGTACTCAGTTTATGATAGTATTTGAATTCTTCATTTTACTAGTTTGGATTTTAATATCGTCAATAGCAAATACTAAAGATTACAAATTTGACATATTAGTCTCCTGCCTATTAATTTCGATAATAGGTTATTTAGCTGGAAGAGTACTATTCATTACAAATATTATCCAGTTTGGAATAGAGCAACTTAGAGATGATCCAACCTTTAAGTCTGACTTTTACCTTGTGATGGTTCTATTAGCAGACCAATTAACAGAGTTAGTGATAAAAGTTTATAAAAGCCCATTTCATTTCAGATGGATAATACAAAATAATATTATATTTATGAGCAATGGAAGTATCGTTGCATTTGATGTTTGTTTCAGTGTTTCAGTTATTCTTTCAGTGATCATACTGTTCCTGGTAGAAAAATATAGCTCTAAATTTCAACATCATAATACAAAAGGAAATCCTTACAAGTTAGTATATGGTGTTATGTCCTTTGCCATCAAACACAAAAAACCAATTAGAAGAAGTGCATTCACGTATTGTGATGATGAACGCCCATCTAGATTAGACTTCGGAAAACAAAGATATGGAGGACCATTCACTACAGAGCAAGTAGAAGATGTAAAAGTCATGATAAATATAGTTAAAGTATTAATTGCTGTGTGTCCATATTTTTTACTGGAATTTACTGGAAATACAGTACTGGCTCAATATAGGATCCACAAAGAGTTGTACAATTCTAATTTTCTCCACAGAATGATTTTGGAAAATGCTACACTTTCGTCATTTATTGTCACTATTTTCATCCTATTCTTTTTTGTAATCATTAGAACATTTAATTGCAATTACACAGTTAGCATTCTTAAAAGGATTGGTGCTAGTGTAATGATTACAATTATTATGCAACTTATTATGATAGTGTGTGGCATTATTTCCAGAGACAAACATTATTCCCTCAGAGATTCATGCTTAATAGTCAATATTAGTTCCATAGACAACTTCAATGTAACAATACCTGAGTTTTTATTACCTACTTTGTTACAAATTAGCTTGGCATTTAGTCAAATGTTATTCTACATAGCAGTTTGGCAATTCATTTGCTGTCAGAGTCCTCGATACATGAAAGGACTTTTATTTGGACTCTATTATTTCAGTAGGTCAGTGTTGCGGTTGATCTCTATTATATTGTTACATTTTTCTCTCAGTAAAAAGTTCAATTTTGGCTGTGCATTCCATTATTTGATTATCTATTTCGTTATTGGAGTCATCACATTGATATTGTTTATGATAACAGCTCACAGATATCGCTATCGTAAGAGAGAAGATATTTGTAATGTGTACCAATATGCTGAAGATTATTACACATTTCATAAGTGAATTGATATTTAGTTATTGTTGTGATGAACATGTGTTATTATTGACATGGAGTTGGTGAAGTTAGTGGACTTAGTTTGTGAATTTAAAATTGATTTCAAAATACTAGGTTTCATTGTATTTTACTTTGTACTACTTATTATAGCATTCCAATGTTTTCATGGCATTATTGTTAATTTTATATATTATTTTTATATCTTCTTATATTAATTCATGTAAATGATATTAAATTTAAGATAACTTTTTATTACAAACTATACCTTTGGGTCATACAATATTAGAAATAAACCGTTTTACAAAGAGTGAAAAATTATAATCAAGTGTAACAGTAAAAAATTTAATAACATGAGTCTAGACCCTCACTGTCTGCTTGTGTATTTTGTTGTACTGTTAATAGCTAGTCACACCCATGGATATAAATTGCTAGAGTTTTGTAATACCGAGCAGTGAGATAAATATTGATATGATTCAAGCAGAGTTGCAAACCAGACACTGAACAAGTGTAATGAGAATTTGGAGAACACAATAAATGCAATAAATTGTCTACAGTACAAGTTTTTCAGGTAACTGAAAACTACTTGTTCTCTGGAGATTGTGGATATATGTGATGTTGGAGCTATAGTACTACAGTTTCATGGCTTCAAAGTGTACTTATATTTAAAATCTTTTTCATGGACTAAAACTACCACATACCAAAAAAACAAACAAGTGAATTGGCAATTACTAAACGTAATTATAATTATGTTAGATTTGAAGTATTGGCAGTACCACTAACTATACATTTACACAAACAAACTGTATTTTGACACATGGGAATCGACTGGATACAAACTTTAATAAAGCTATCATTTAATTATATCCTCTTGTAGAAAGGTTTACATTGCTGTTATGTTTGACCAAAATATATTGATTTAGTAATTGGATGTAGACTAGATTTAATGGTGAACATTTTGTACTATCCTGGCATATGCTAATAATTTGATGCGACTAAATTTTAAAGCATTCTTATGAAGTATTTATGACTAACATCTATATAGCGAGCATATTATATGCAATTGAAAGTACTGTTTCAATAGTTTTGCTGTTAGTAGATTTTTTTTACTGAATTCAGGTATGTACATACTAAAAGGAGTAAATAAAAGTGTATAGATTATGATATATTGGAATTCTTCATTTGGTTACTTGTGTTACAAAAAATATTTACCATTTAGAGTTATACTAAACACCCTGTTGGAGTCTCAAAGTTTTTTCCTTCTTTAAAAAATGATTCAAGCATCTACCAGACCAAAACTGAAAAATAACATATAACTAACAATAGTAGTTTGTTTATAAATCACGTTAAAATATACTTCAAAACTGTATCTTTTTGGTAAACAAAACTGGTGGCAGCTGTGCTATTATCAATACAATCTGCTTTGTACTAAATACTTATGAAAGCATTTAGGAGGATTAGACAACAATCAGATAGTTGTTAAACTACAGCTTCTTCCAAGTAATGGTGGTTTCCTTAGTATTATCATTTAGCCATTTCTTAAAAATGTATTGTTTCAAGCCGACGGAAGGGAACGGTTAGGTCTATTATAGCGGAACGACTTAAGCTACGACGATACAACTTGGAGAGCTCAATATTTGGACGCCGACAACTCTGTAAGTGCATAAAAAAATATTTCGAAGGGTGCCACGTTGTGCCTGGTTTTCCTATAGACGGTCACATTTAATGACTACTGTGTTCACAGGGGGAAGTTGCTGAAATGTGAGATTGGCCTATTTTAAACTTTGTTTGAAAATATATTATGCACAGCATTTTTTGTCTGACAGTTGTAGCAGCGTGAGCCGTTATAATGTCCCATAAGACAATGTTTACATTCAGTGCATATAATGGAATGTCTAATAGGAGTTTTGACATAAAATTTGCTTACAGAAGTCTTACAGAAATTTAACTCAGAATCATCATGACAATATTGAAAGTAATTTACACTTCATAAGAATAATACGTACAAACATTTTAAACATTACATTATGTATCACGTTCAGTCCAAGTAAAGGTATTCAGCAATTTTGTAGAAAAAGAAAGTTTCTGTGGGTATAAAAGAACAGATTGAAACTGTTTTTATTATTTGTTTCCTTGTGTTATTATTTATTTGGAACTTTCATTTTTTGGAACTTTTATTTACATATATTATATCGTGTAGAGCTAACCATCAAAGCTATAAACTGAACAGCTTAATGTATTATTTAATTTTAGATTCCTCTTTTATATAGCTAACTGTAGCGAACAACACTTTTGCTGGTGTATTATTAACAATAGAAGCGACTTGTAACATCTCAAACCCCACTGGTGCCGGTGTTATAGTGATTCACGTTCCCCCGCGGTGCGTGTTCCCCCCAACATTTAACTCTAGGGATATGTGTTCACCAATGCTGGGGTCAAAGTTCACCGCGAAACGTGCAGTTTTATGTGTTCCCTGCGTGTTCATTCTTTCGCTTGTTCTTTACTTCACCCCCTCTGTCTGGTGTAGTGACATGGATGAAGAGCAGTATTTAGCCCTATTGGGCTATATTAGAAGCAAAAAATATCCTGCAGGTCTTACTAAAAGTGAAAAGTATATATTTTGAGAAGGGCAAGCAAGAGCCATGAAGTAGTAGGTGATTAGCTTTACTACATAGACCTGAATAAGGATGGATCTACCTTTAAAAGAGTCGTACTTCATGAAAGAAAAGAAGTAGATCAAGTTTTTATGGAATGCCATTTGAGTGCTGGAGGGCATAGAGGAAGAGATGCTACTATTGGCAAAATAAAGGCTAGATATTATTGGCCAAATTATTACAAGGATGTTAAAGAGAAGGTTAGTTGATGAAAAAGTAGGTAGTGATTAATTCAGTCAGTGTTGATGTTAAGTAAATAGCCACTTTGCTCAGCATCTAGCAGGCAACTGGTACATAACAATTTCCTTACAATTTCACAATAATAGCTGTCTTGTTAGACATATTTTTAATAGTAGTGGTATTATGGATACAATAATTATATTGAGTAACAATAATTCTATCATACTTGTAATTCCCTTCACCATGGTTTGCTACTAGAAAAAGGGGCTGATTAAGTGACCGCATGATCATTATATCAAATTTCTGATAGCCAATCCTCTCTTAACGTATTGCCTTACAGTGGTGATAAGCTTGGATGAAAAATCAGGCTCTATGGAGAATCAAATACAATTATTTATACCCTTTTGGGGTTTAATAAGCCAAGCTGCTTTTTGCAGCAGGTATATGTTATGTAATAGTTATGCCATGGCCAACGAGGGGTTATGGAATATAACCATCCTGATCCTGAGGGCGAAGCCCGAGGGATAAGGGCGGTGATATTCCATAACCCCGATGTTGCCATGGCACAACTGTTTTATACCATAGTTGCTGCTACTACTACTCTCTCATATCCACCTATATGGGACCAGCCCTACCACATATAACTCTCCTGCCGCTCTCATACCACAGGAATTTACCACAGCTAGCTGCTTTACTGCTTACTGCTGAGAAGCCCAGGTTGAGTTAGATCTGGAGATAACAGCTGGCAGCTACAATGCTAAAGTAAACTTGCTAAAGTAAACTTGCTAAAGTAAACTTTCTGGCGTGCTTCAATTGAATTTTAATTGAATTTTAATTTTGGGCCGGAAACACAGAATAATTCGCTTGACACTGCACCGGGGAAATATCATAGCCCCAGGAAAAATCACAGGGAAAATATCACTTTTAATCCATGGGTGTTACCACAGCAACCATGGTATAATATTCTGATAATATGTACATATAAATAAATATTATACACATATATACATGTATATAATAAATTATAAATGTTTGTCTATGCTATACACAACTGGCGTTGAACATTCGCTCCCCCAGGAAATTTTTTTCCAGATACGGCCGTGGCACCCAAGGGTCATTTTGTGCTGATTTCAGAACAAAGAACATCAACAAATACACACCACTACAATATTATATTATGACAGAAATTGTGTTATCAAAATAGAGACTATGTATTGTGCAGTCCATTTTTTTAATACTACATGAGCAAAAACATGGCACAAATTGTGCATAGCCAGTCTGATGTGTCATCTTACAGTGATTCTCAATTCACCTTATGATGTTAGCCATGCTATCAATTATTGTGATGTCATTACTTCAGTACAGCAATGTTGGCAAAGTATGTGATATATTCCCTAAAGCAGTGCATTTCTTAACTACTGTTAAATGCATTAGAATGTCAACTTAGCTATTATTATATAGACGAGTCAACACTTGAATATTTATGTAAACTACATTAAAAATAGAGACTATGGTTACACTTCCAGTACTTATTGAGAATTCTTATCAATTATTTTGTATAATTCCGCTTATTATTATATTTTGAGTGCTATAAGCTTGTTCATTAACCCTCAGCGCGCATGCGCGTGAGAATTACAGTACTCACTTTGTCTGTCATTCATTCATTCATTCAGTCAGTCAGTCAGTCACTCTGTCAGCAGCCGATCTCGATGATGGACGACTTTCAGGCTAAATAAATTATATCAAGTTAGGGTATTCTATTATTTAAGTGCCTTTAATGTGCCAAATTTTTTATTTTGAATTTAAATATCTAGAAAACACGAGTCAAATTTAGGCCGTTATACAAGCTTTACCTTGCGCGGGTTACACCCCCTTATACTCAAGCCACGTCACGTGAGCTGCCTACCTTTTTTTTGCGCGTGGTTCGGAGTTCTGTTCTGTTGTATGATCTGCCGCTATCTCTCTATTCTGTTCTGAAGGAGCGAAAAGAATCTCTTTTCCAACTGTAAGTTATAAAATGCCTGCTTTTAAGAAAGCTTGTCCTCGATGTGCGTGTGAAATTCATGTCAGAAAGTCCAAATGTCCCTGTGGCTATAGCTTTTCTGTCAAACCCAAGTTAATTCTCAAACCTCAGAATGCCATGAAGTCCTTGGATAGTCGTAAGAAGACTATGGTAATGTGTCAAGCACGGAAAAGGGATTTAGAAAGTGTTGAACAGTCCCAGAAGCGTAAACTAGCCGATTCTGAATGCCATGCCCACAAAAAAGCCCATGAGACCCCTGAGGTATCCCAGAGTCGTAAGCAAGCTAATGCTGAATGTAATGCCCGTAAAAGAGCCAGTGAAACACCTGAAGAATCTCTGTGTCGCTGAGGGTTTGCACCTCTGGTGCTTTCATTGTTATAGTCTATGCGTGGTCTCCAAAGAATACAATTGAAGTCAATATGATTACAGACTTGCAGTGTACAAGGACCTGGGACAAGCATAGTGTTTACAATTCCAACTCCTTTTGATATTGTGGCTGTTGTTTCATAACTATCTGATGGTTGAACACTCCTAAATACTTTCATAAACATTTAGTACAAAGCACATAGTGTCGAGAATAGCACAGCAGCCACCAGTTCTGTTTACCAAAAAAATGCAGTTTTGAAGTATATTTGAACGTGATTTGTAAACAAACTACTACTGTTGTCTATATGTTATTTTTCAGTTTTGGTTTAGAAGATGCTAGAATCAAATTTTAAAGGAAATGTTTTGAGACTCCAACAGGGTGTTTTTAGCAGTTTTAGTATCACACTGAGTCCTATATTTCGTTATATATAATACCTCCAAATGGTAAATACGTTTTGTAATACAAGTAGCAAAATGAAGAAATTCAAATTGTGCAGTCCAATTTTTTTAATACTACATGAGCAAAAACATGGCACAAATTGTGCATAGCCAGTCTAATGTGACATCTACAGTGATTCTCAATTCACCACATGATGTTAGCCATGCTATCAACCATTGTGATGTCATTACTTCAGTACAGTAATGTTGGCACAGTATGTGATATATTCTCTAAAGCAGTGCATTTCTTAACTACTGTGAAATGCATTAGAATGTCAACTTAGCTATTATTATATAAACGAGTCAACACTTGAATATTTATGTAATCTTCATTAAAAAATAGATAATATGGTTACACTTCCAGTACTTATTGAGAATTCTTATCAATTATTCTATATAATTCTGCTTATTATTGTATTTTGAGTGTTATAAGCATGTTCATTGTCGTAGTCTATGTGGTCTACCAAGAATTCAATTGAAGTTAATATGATTACTGACTTGCAGTGTACAAGGAATTGGGACAAGCATAGTGTTTCCTATTCCAACTCATTTTGATATTGTGGCTGTTGTTTCATAACTATCTGATGGTTGAACACTCCTAAATACTTTCATAAACATTTAGTACAAAGCACATAGTATTGAGAATAGCACAGCAGCCACCAGTTCTGTTTACCAAAAAAATGCAGTTTTGAAGTATATTTGAACGTGATTTGTAAACAAACTACTACTGTTGTCTATATGTTATTTTTCAGTTTTGGTTTAGAAAATGCTAGAATCAAATTTTAAAGGAAATGTTTTGAGACTCCAACAGGGTGTTTTTAGCAGTTTTAGTATCACACTGAGTCCTATATTTCGTTATATGTAATACCGCCAAATTGTAAATAAGTTTTGTAATACAAGTAGCAAAATGAAGAAATTCATAATGTATCGTAACTTATACACTTTTATGTACTCCTTTTAGACTGTTCATACATGAATTCAGTAAAATAAACAACTAACGGAAAAACAATTGAAGCAGTAGCTTCAACAGCTAAAAATCTAGCTATAAAGATGTTATTCTTGAATACTTCATAAGAATGCTTAAAAATTAAGTAGTATCAAATCATTAGCATATGCCAGGATAGTACAAAAGGTTCAGCATTAAATCTAGTCTACATCCAATTAGTAAATCAATATATCTTGGTCAAACATAACAGCAACGTAAACCTTTCTACAAGAGGATATAATTAAATGATAGGTTTATTAAAATTTGTATCCAGTTGATTCCCATGAGTCCAATACAGTCTGTATGTGTAAATGTATAGTTGTACTGCCAATACTTCCAATCTATCATAATTATAACTAAGTTTAGTAATTGCCAATTCACTTGTTATTTTTTTGGCATGTGGTAGTTTTAGTCCATGAAAAAGGTTTTAAATATAAGTACACTTTGAAGCCATCAAACTGTAGTACAATAGCTCCAACATCATATATATATCCAAAATCTTCAGAGAACAAGTAGTTTTCAGTTACCTGAAAAACTTGTACTGTAGACAATTTATTACATTCATTGTGTTCTCCAAATTCTCATTACACTTGTTCAGTGTCTGGTTTGCAACTCTGCTTGAATCATATTAATATTTATCTCACTGCTCTGTATTACAAAACTCTAGTAATTTATAGCCATGGGTGTGACTAGCTATTAACAGTACAACAAAATACACAAGCAGACAGTGAGGGTCTAGACTCATGTTATTAATTTTTTTACAATTACACTTGATTTTAATTTTTCACTCTTTGTAAAACGGTTTATTTCTAATATTGTACGACCCAAAGGTATAGAGTTTGTAATAAAAAGTTATCTTAAATTTAATATCATTTACATGAATTAATATAAGAACATATAAAATGATATATAAAATTAACAATACGCTATGAAAACGTTGGAATGCTATAATAAGTAAGTACAAAGTAAAATACAATGAAACCTAGTATTTTGAAATCAATTTTAAATTCACAAACTAAGTCCACTAACTTCACCAACTGCACAATGTCAATAATAACACATGTTCATCACAACAATAACTAAATATCAATTCACTTATGAAATGTGTAATAATCTTCAGCATATTGGTACACATTACAAATATCTTCTCTCTTACGATAGCGATATCTGTGAGCTGTTATCATAAACAATATCAATGTGATGACTCCAATAACGAAATAGATAATCAAATAATGGAATGCACAGCCAAAATTGAACTTTTTACTGAGAGAAAAACGTAACAATATAATAGAGATCAACCGCAACACTGCCCTACTGAAATAATAGAGTCCAAACAAAAGTCCTTTCATGTATCGAGGACTCTGACAGCAAATGAATTGCCAAACTGCTATGTAGAATAACATTTGACTAAATGCCAAGCAAATTTGTAACAAAGTAGGTAATAAAAACTCAGGTATTGTTACATTGAGGTAGTCTATGGAACTAATATTGACTATTAAGCATGAATCACTAAGGGAATAATGTTTGTCTCTGGAAATAATGCCACACACTAACATAATAAGTTGCATAAAAATTGCAATTATTAAACTAGCACCAATCCTTTTAAGAATGCTAACTGTGTAATTGCAAATAAATGGTCTAATGATTAGTAAAAAGAATAGGATAACAATAGTGACAATAAATGACGAAAGTGTAGCATTTTCCATAATCATTCTGTGGAGAAAATTAGAATTGTACAACTCTTTGTGGTGCCTATGTGGAGCCAGTACTGTATTTCCAGTAAATTCCAGTAAAACATATGGACACACAGCAATTAATACTTTAACTATATTTATCATGACTTTTACATCTTCTACTTGCTCTGTAGTGAATGGTCCTCCATATCTTTGTTTTCCAAAGTCTAATCTGGATGGACGTTCATCATCACAATACGTGAATGCACTTCTTCTAATTGGTTTTTTGTGTTTGATGGCAAAGGAAATAACACCATATACTAACTTGTAAGGATTTCCTTTTGTATTATGATGTTGAAATTTAGAGCTATCTACCAGGAACAGTATGATCACTGAAAAAACAACTGAAACACTGATACAAACATCAAATGCAATGATACTTTCATTGCTCATAAATATAATATTATTTTGTACTATCCATCTGAAATGAAATGGGCTTTTATAAACTTTTATCACTAACTCTGTTAATTGGTCTGCTAATAGAACCATCACAAGGTAAAAGTCAGACTTAAAGGTTGGATCATCTCTAAGTTGCTCTATTCCAAACTGGACAATATTTGTAATGAATAGTACTCTTCCAACTAAATAACCAATTATTGAAATTAATAGGAAGGAGACTAATATGTCATATTTGTAATCTTTAGTATATACTATTGATGATATGAAAATCCAAACTAGTAAAATGAAGAATTCAAATGCTATCATAAACTGAGTACTCACTTTCAAGACTTTGTACTGTCCATACTTGATGTCTGCTAAATATCCTGCTATAGGAGAGAGAATTGCAATAATAGCTTCTACTGTTACTAATAGGCCAGCAGAAATACTATTCGTTACAGTTAATACAAAAGCGGGATCTAAAATTAAATAATATATTAAGCTGTTCACCATTTGCCAGGACAGTATCCATAGCACAGCTTTATGCTTAGTCCAGAAGCTGTAAAATTTTGTACTCCAACAAACCATATTGATCATTTATAGCTTTGATGGTTAGCTTACAATATTAATCGACATGATATAACGGTATCTGTAAATAAAAGTTCCCAATCAATAACACAAGGAAACAACTGATGAAAAGGTATGAATCTGTCCTTTAATACCCTCAGAAAATTAAAATTGCTTAATGTATTTCCTTGAAATGAAAGTGAAAATTACTTTCAGTATTGTGATGATAAACTAGAGTTAGATTGCTGCAACAAACTTAAGGTTGAAACACCTATTAGACATTCATGTATTTACTATCAAGATATACACTAAAAGTTTATTCATCTTATTGGACATTATTTTGCTTAACTATATATGTCATATATAAAATGCTGCGCATAGTGAATTTTCAGACAAAGTTTAAAACAGGCCAAACTCACATGGCATCAAACTTTCTCCTATGAACATAGTAGTCATTAATTTGTGGTTATTAGTGTAATGCGCATTGTGTATTCGAGAAGTCACCAGGTATTTCAACAAGGAAGATGAAAACATAAGTAGTTGTGAATTAATCAATTCTAAACTGAAAAAATAGTTGTCACTCAATGTTCTAAAACTGGAAAGAATCAAGCCATGGAAGCATCATGCCTATTGATAATTACCAGAGTCGAAAATGACAGAGTGTGTTTTAAGTATTTAAGTATCCTGGTGAGGTAGAGTTTGCAGCTAGAAATGTGTCAAGAATTGGGTTGAAGTCTCATGAACCAAATAGAAGAGAGCCAAGATATGATTACTTGATATTCTTACTGGATTACAAAGTATTTGTTGTAAAAGCAACTGCATGAGAATAGAGTTTTATTGTTTATCTTGACTGGCTCTGAAGACCAGCATTTGCAAGTTAGACAATCAATTAAAACATATGAAAATTATAGGCATGAAACTTAAGTCTTAACCTTTTGGTAACATACAGTACCCAGGGCTTTATTGAGGTGGGGGGCATGGGGTGAAGTTGCACCCCAGTAGCTTTTTATATTGCTACTTTATATACATAGCACTTAGTATTATTTTAGAGCTGTTTCCATGAGAAAAAGGGGCTGATTAAGTGACCGCATGATCATTATATCAAATTTCTAACAGCCAAACCTCTCCTAATGTATTGTCTTACATAGTGGTGATAAGCTGGGATGAAAAATCAGGCTCTATGGAGAATCAAATATAATTATTTATACCGTTTTTGGGTTTAATAAGCCAAGCTGCTTTTTGCAGCTTTATATGTTATTATTCTAATAATATGTACATATAAATAAAAATTATAGACTTATATACATGTATATAATAAATTATAAATGTTTGCCTATGCTATACACAGCTGACATTGAATATTCACTACCCCAGGAAATTTTTTTCTAGATACGACCCTGGAACCCAAGGGTCATTTTGTGCTAATTTCAGAACAAAGAACATCAACAAATACACACCACTACAGTATATATTATGACAGAAATTGTGTTATTAAAGTAGAGACTATGTATTGTGCAGTCCAATTTTTTTAATACTACATGAGCAAAAACATGGCACAAATTGTGCATAGCCAGTCTGATGTGACATCTTACAGTGATTCTCAATTCACCACATGATGTTAGCCATGCTATCAACCATTGTGATGTCATTACTTCAGTACAGTAATGTTGGCACAGTATGTGATATATTCTCTAAAGCAGTGCATTTCTTAACTACTGTTAAATGCATTAGAATGTCAACTTAGCTATTATTATATAGACGAGTCAACACTTGAATATTTATGTAAACTACATTAAAAAATAGAAATTATTGTTACACTTCCAGTACTTATTGAGAATTCTTATCAATTATTTTATATATTTCTGCTTATTATTATATTTTGAGTGCTATAAGCTTGTTCATTGTTATAGTCTATTTGGTCTCCCAAGAATACAATTTATTGAAGTCAATATGATTACAGACTTGCAGTGTACAAGGAATTGGAACAAGCATAGTGTTTCCAATTCTAACTCTTTTTAATATTGTGGCTGTTGTTTCATAACTATCTGATTGTTGAACACTCCTAAATACTTTCATAAACATTTAGTACAAAGCACATAGTATTGAGAATAGCACAGCAGACACCAGTTCTGTTTACAAAAAATGTGCAGTTTTGAAGTATATTTGGACGTGATTTGTAAACAAACTACTACTGTTGTCTACATGTTATTTTTCAGTTTTGGTTTAGAAGATGCAAGAATCAAATTTTAAAGGAAATGTTTTGAGACTCCAGCAGGGTGTTTTTAGCAGTTGTAGTATCACACTGAGTCCTTATTTCGTTATATATAATACCTTTAAATGGTAAATACGTTTTGTAATACAAGTAGCAAAATGCAAAAATTCAAATTGTATCATAACTTATACACTTTTATGTACTCCTTTTCGACTGTTTATACATGAATTCAGTAAAATAATCAACTAACGGAAAAACAATTGAAACAGTAGCTTCAACAGCTAAAAATCTAGCTATAAAGATGTTATTCTTGAATACTTCATAAGAATGCTTTAAAATTAAGTAGTATCAAATCATTAGCATATGCCAGGATAGTACAAAACGTTCAGCTTTAAATCTAGTCTACATCCAATTACTAAATCAATATAATATATTTGTCAAACATTACAGCAATGTAAACCTTTCTAAGAGAGGATATAATTAAACGATAGCTTTATATAAATCTGTATCCAGTCGATTCCCATGTGTCACAATACAGTCTGTTTGTGTAAATGTATAGTTGTACTGCCAATACTTCAAATCTAACATAATTATAATTACGTTTAGCAATTGCCAATACACTTGTTTGTTTTTTTTGGCATGTGGTAGTTTTAGTCCAATGAAAAGGTTTTAAATATAAGTAAACTTTGAAGCCATCAAACTGTAGTATTATAGCTCCAACATCATATATATCCACAATCTCCAGAGAACAAGTAGTTTTCAGTTACCTGAAAAACTTGTACTGTAGACAATTTATTGCATTCATTGTGTTCTCCAAATTCTCATTACACTTGTTCAGTGCCTGGTTTGCAACTCTGCTTGAATCATATTAATATTTATCTCATTGCTCGGTATTACAAAACTCTAGTAATTAATAGCCATGAGTGTGACTAGCTATTAACAGTACAACAAAATACACAAGCAGACAGTGAGGGTCTAGACTCATGTTATTAAATTTTTTACTGTTACACTTGATTATAATTTTTCACTCTTTGTAAAACGGTTTATTTCTAATATTGTACAACCCAAAGGTATAGAGTTTGTAATAAATTCATTTACCTGAATTAATATAAGAACATATAAAATGATATATAAAATTAACAATATGCTATGAAAACATTGGAATGCTATAATAAGTAAGTACAAAGTAAAATACAATGAAACCTAGTATTTTGAAATCAATTTTAAATTCACAAACTAAGTCCACTAACTTCACCAACTGCACAATGTCAATAATAACACATGTTCATCACAACAATAACTAAATATCAATTCACTTATGAAATGTGTAATAATTTTCAGCATATTGGTACACATTACAAATATCTTCTCTCTTACGATATCGATATCTGTGAGCTGTTATCATAAACAATATCAATGTGATGACTCCAATAACGAAATAGATAATCAAATAATGAAATGCACAGCCAAAACTGAACTTTTTACTGAGAGAAAAATGTAACAATATAGTAGAGATCAACCGCAACACTGCCCTACTGAAATAATAGAGTCCAAATAAAAGTCCTTTCATGTATCGAGGACTCTGACAGCAAATGAATTGCCAAACTGCTATGTAGAATAACATTTGACTGAATGCCAAACAAACTTGTAACATAGTAGGTAATAAAAACTCTGGTATTGTTACATTGAGGTTGTCTATGGAACTAATATTGACTATTAAGCATGAATCTCCGAGGGAATAATTTTTGTCTCTGGAAATAATGCCACACACTATCATAATAAGTTGCATAAAAATTCCAATGATTAAACTAGCACCAATCCTTTTAAGAATGCTAACTGTGTAATTGCAATTAAATGGTCTAATGATTACAATAAAGAATAGGATGAAAATAGTGACAATAAATGACGAAAGTGTAGCATTTTTCAAAATCATTCTGTGGAGAAAATTAGAATTATACAACTCTTTGCGGTGCACATATTGAGCCAGTACTGTATTTCCAGTAAATTCCAGTAAAAAATATGGACACACAGCAATTAATACTTTAACTATATTTATCATGACTTTTACATCTTCTACTTGCTCTGTAGTGAATGGTCCTCCATATCTTTGTTTTCCGAAGTCTAATCTGGATGGACGTTCATCATCACAATACGTGAATGCACTTCTTCTAATTGGTTTTTTGTGTTTGATGGCAAAGGACATAACACCATATACTAACTTGTAAGGATTTCCTTTTGTATTATGATGTTGAAATTTAGAGCTATATTTTTCTACCAGGAACAGTATGATCACTGAAAAAACAACTGAAACACTGAAACAAACATCAAATGCAATGATACTTCCATTGCTCATAAATATAATATTATTTTTTACAATCCATCTCAAATCAAACAGGCTTTTATAAACTTTTATCACTAATTCTGTTAATTTGTCTGCTAATAGAACCATCACAAGGTAAAAGTCAGACTTAAAGGTTGGATCATCTCTAAGTTGCTCTATTCCGAACTGTACAATATTTGTAATGAATAGTACTCTTCCAGCTGAATAACCTATTATTGAAATTAATAGGCAGGAGAGTAATATGTCAAATTTGTAATCTCTGGTATTTGCTATTGACCACATGAAAATCCAAAATAGTAAAATGAAGAATTCAAATGCTATCATAAACAGAGTACTCACTTTCAAGACTTTGTACTGTCCATACTTCATGTCTGCTAAATATCCTGCTAAAGGAGAGAGAATTGCAATACTAGCTTCTACTGTTACTAATAGGCCAGCAGGAATGCTTTTCTTTACAGTTAATACAAAATCGGGATCTAAAATTAAATAATATATTAAACTGTTCACCATTAGCCAGGACAGTATCCATAGCACAGCTTTATGCCTAGTCCAGAAGCTGTAATATTGAGTACTCCAACAAGCCATATTTATCACTTATAGCTTTGATGGTTAGCTTACGGTATTAATCGACATGATATAACATCATCTGTAAATATAAGTTCCCAATCAATAACACAAGGAAACAACTGATGAAAAGGTATGAAGCTGTCCTTTAATACCCTCAGAAAATTAAAATTGCTTAATATATTTCCTTGAAATGAAAGTGAAAATTACTTTCAGTATTGTGATGATAAACTAGAGTTAGATTGCTGCAACATACTTAAGGTTGAAACACCTATTAGACATTCATGTATTTACTTTCAAGATATACACTAAAAGTTTATTTAATCTTATTGGACATTATTTTGCTTAACTATAACTGTCAGACATAACATGCTGCTAATAATGAATTTTCAGACAAAGTTTAAAACAGGCCAAACTCACATGACATCAAGCTTTCCCCGATGAACATAGTAGTCATTAAATTGTGGTTATTAGGCATTCGAGAAGTCACCAGGTATTTCAACAAGGAAGATGAAAACATAAGTAGTTGTGAATTAATCAATTCTAAACTGAAAAAATAGTTATCACTCAATGTTCTAAAACTGGCAAGGATCAAGCCATGGAAGCATCATGCCTATTGATGATTACCAGAGTCGAAAATGACAGAGTGTGTTTTAAGTATTTAAGTATCCTGGTGAGGTAGAGTTTGCAGCTAGAAAGGTGTCAAGAATTGGGGTTGAAGTCTCATGAACCAAATAGTAGAGAGCCAAGATATGATTACTTGATATTATTACTGGATTACAAAGTATTTGTTGTAAACTGCATGAATAGAGTTTTTTGTTTATCATGACTGGCTCTGAAGACCAGCATTTGCAAGTTAGACAATCAATTAAAACATATGAAAATTATAGGCATGAAACTTAAGTCTTAACCTTTTGGTAACATATAGTACCCAGATTAAGGTGGGGGGCATGGGGTGCTGTTGCACCCCAATAGTTTTTATATTGCTACTTGATATACATAGCACTTAGTATTATTTTAGAGCAATTGCCATGAGAAAAAGGGGCTGATTAAGTGACCGCATGATCATTATATCAAATTTCTAACAGCCGATCCTCTCTTTGCCTTACAGTGGTGATAAGCTTGGATGAAAAATCAGGCGCTATGGAGAATCAAATATAATTAGTTATACCCTTTTTGGGTCTAATAAGCCGAGCTGCTTTTTGAAGCTGATATATGTGATTATTCTAATAATATGTACATATAAATAAATATTATACACCTTATATACATGTATATAATAAATTATAAATGTTTGTCTATGCTATACACAGCTGACATTGAACATTCGCTCTCCCAGGAAATGTTTTTCTAGATACGGCCCTGGCACCCAAGCGTCATTTTGTGCTAATTTCAGAACAAAGAACATCAACCAATACACACCACTACAATATATATTATGACAGAAATTGTGTTATCATAATAGAGACTATGTATTGTGCAGTCCAATTTTTTTAATACTACATGAGCAAAAACATGGCACAAATTGTGCATAGCCAGTCTGATGTGACATCTTACAGTGATTCTTAATTCACCACATGATGTTAGCCATGCTATCAACCATTGTGATGTCATTACTTCAGTACAGTAATGTTGGCACTGTATGTGATATATTCTCTAAAACAGTGCATTTCTTAACTACTGTTAAATGCATTAGAATGTCAACTTAGCTATTATTATATAGACGAGTCAACACTTGAATATTTATGTAAACTACATTAAAAAATAGAGAATATGGTTACACTTCCAGTACTTATTGAGAATTCTTATCAATTATTTTATATAATTCTGCTTGTTATTATATTTTGGGTGCTATAAGCTTGTTCATTGTTATAGTCTATGTGGTCTCCCAAGAATACAATTTATTGAAGTCAATATGATTACAGACTTGCAGTGTACAAGGAATTGGGACAAGCATAGTGTTTCCTATTCCATCTCTTTTTGATATTGTGGCTGTTGTTTCATAACTATCTGATTGTTGAACACTCCTAAATACTTTCATAAACATTTAGTACAAAGCACATAGTGTCGAGAATAGCACAGCAGCCACCAGTTCTGTTTACCAAAAAAATGCAGTTTTGAAGTATATTTGAACGTGATTTGTAAACAAACTACTACTGTTGTCTATATGTTATTTTTCAGTTTTGGTTTAGAAGATGCTAGAATCAAATTTTAAAGGAAATGTTTTGAGACTCCAACAGGGTGTTTTTAGCAGTTTTAGTATCACACTGAGTCCTATATTTCGTCATATTACCTCCAAATGGTAAATACGTTTTGTAATACAAGTAGCAAAATGAAGAAATTCAAATTGTATCATAACTTATACACTTTTATGTACTCCTTTTAGACTGTTCATACATGAATTCAGTAAAATAATCAACTAACAGAAAAAACAATTTGAAACAGTAGCTTCAACAGCTAAAAATCTAGCTATAAAGATGTTATTCTTGAATACTTCATAAGAATGCTTAAAAATTAAGTAGTATCAAATCATTAGCATATGCCAGGATAGTACAAAAGGTTCAGCATTAAATCTAGTTTACATCCAATTACTAAATCAATATTATTTTGGTCAAATATAACAGCAATGTAAACCTTTCTACAAGAGGATATAATTAAACGATAGCTTTATTAAAATTTGTATCCAGTCGATTCCCATGTGTCCAATACAGTGTGTTTGTGTAAATGTATAGTTGTACTCCCAATACTTCAAATCTAACATAATTATAATTAAGTTTAGTAAATGCCCATTCACTTGTTTGTTTTTTTGGCATGTCGCAGTTTTAGTCCATGAAAAAGATTTTAAATATAAGTACACTTTGAAGCCATCAAACTGTAGTACTATAGCTCCAACATCATATATATCTACAATCTCCAGAGAACAAGTAGTTTTCAGTTACCTGAAAAACTTGTACTGTAGACAATTTATTGCATTCATTGTGCTCTCCAAATTCTCATTACACTTGTT
>WLWD01004085.1_pt1 | contig 56573 bp, 42 predicted proteins | sample 6712731 | NCBI WGS metagenome assembly WLWD01 (sample SAMN12718690, study PRJNA576275) | sponge metagenome | isolation source: marine sponge | host: Mycale hentscheli | place: New Zealand: South Island, Marlborough, Capsize Point | collected 2014-11-01 | reverse complement strand
GGTAAGGCGTTTCCAGAAAAATAAGCACTCCGCATCAAGTCGGCGTGGGTTCCATGTGGACAAACCACTTGGGTAAGGCCGGACACCGGACCCATCGCCGTTCCAACGCCGCCATAGCTTTGTGGGTTAAACGTTGGCCGGTCTGATAGGTTTTCTCGACCCACTGGACGATCGGATGCTGGCCGTTCCAGGTCATGGTTTGCGCCCAGTTGAGGACCGTATCGATTCGATCCAGCAGTTGCCCATTCCAGTGCTGTTCCAGGATTCCCCAGACCCGTTCGATCGGATTGTATTTACTGTGATAGGGCGGGTAATAGGCCAACTTAATCGTCATCTCAAAGGCATCCACCAAGTCGATGAGCCGCTTCATGAATTGGGTGCGCCGACTGTGATTCTCCGGTCCATTGTCCAGGTTGATCAGTAAGGTTTCGACCTGGGGGAAGCGCGCCCGATTTTTCCGCCAGAAGTCCTCCAGGCAATCCACGATGAAGTCACTGGTCACCCGAGAGGGGGTGAAATACAGACTCAGCTCATCCTTATCAGGCAGGAAGATCCCAAAGGGCGTTAGCTTCTCCTCTGGGTGAAAATCGTGATCGGCGGCCGCCACCTCGAAGCGTGCTTTTCCGCCTCTCGAAAAGGGGCCAATCAACACGGTGGCTTTGGCATCCAATGACAGGCGTAATACCGTCTCATCCTGGGCCGCTTCGGCATGGATCTGGGCTAACTGATCGAAGATGGCATCGGTTTGGGGGATCTTTTTTTCGGCTGGCTCTTGCGCACCTTGCGTAAGTGGTAGCCCAAGTGATTGAGTTTCACCCGGATCGTTTCTTCCGTCGGCAAGCTCTCCTCCCGGTAGCCTTTCTGCTCGATAAGTTGCTGGCGGACCTGGGCCGCACTCAAGCGCGTATACAGCCGGGTGGTCTCAAAGGTCGGATCGGTTTGGCTTTGCCCCCCCGCAATCGCTTGAATATCTTCCAGCAGGTGGGGCAGATGGGCTTCGGCCGGTTTGCGTCCTCGGGCCCAATAGGCGTCCACGCACCGAAGGCCGCTCTCCAATTCGTGCATCCCTTTGCGGATGGTCTGGCGATTCCAACCCAGCACCGCTTCGGCCCGACGCTGCCCTCCCGGACCCAGACTCTTGACCACCCGGGCCATAAACTGCCGACGGTCGCTGCCTTTGAGCACCTGTGCCGTTTCGATATAGGTAACTTTCTCGGCTTCACTCAGTCCCATGGGCGATTCTCCTGGTTGGGGGAACCCAAGATAACCCAACCGCCCCTATGGAACGACTTTTTTATTGGAAACGCCTAATAGCGCTCGACGATGGCTTCCTTGATCTGGGCGGTATCCAATGCCTGGCGATTATTGCGCCGCAGGATCAGGGAGGTTAATTCGTCTTTTTTGTAAAATCCAGCTACCTGTCGCGGTGGGTATGCGGTGTCATCCCAGATCCAGGTTTGGTAGCCGTTGGTGTAGAAAATTAGCGGGCGCTGGCCATGCATTTTCTCCAGGCAATCGGCGTAGAGCTTGGCCTGTTGCTGGCCCACGGTCGGATCTGCGGTTGCTTTTTTAGCTTCGACTACCGCCAGGGGTTTGCCGGCGTCGCCCCATAACACGTAATCAGCGTAACCGATCCCTTGGGCGTTGGGCATGCCGGTGACTTTGTATTCTTTGTCTCTGGGTTGGTCCAGGGACCAACCCGCCCGGTGCAGGTCTACGTCGATCAGGTAACGGCGGGTCTCGGCTTCGGAGTAATCGTGGGTATCGGGCTGTTGCTTGGTCTCGGCACGGACAACGGCCAATTGCTGGCGCAGTGTTTGCAGCTCGGCGTCGAGTTGATCGCGCTCCTGTTGGCGCTGTAGGGCCTCCTCGCTCTGTTGGGCCAACTGCCGTTCCAGGTCTTCCAGGTCTTGTCGGGGGACCGACTCGGTGCCACTGCTGGCGGTGGGGAGCCGATCATCTCGCCAGCCGGCTCCGTCTCGGGAGGCGTTTGGTGTGTAGGTCCGGGTCAGCCAATAGCAGATATGATGCAGTTCTTTGACCACCTGCATAGCGTCCTGTGGGCTCACTTCCCGCTGGGAGTGGACCGCCTGGTTGCCCACCCGCTGGATGACCCGTGCTTTCTGGAATACAGCCTCGGGCAACAGGTTTTGGAACGAAGGCTCGTGCAGCAGGGCGCCCAGGCCTTGGTCGTAGGGCATATGCAGGCTGGCATCGTGCCGATAGAGCCAGTGGACTGCTGCTTCCAAAGCGAAACGGGCATGGAAGCAGGCGGCGCGGGGATCGCCCTGGATATGGCTTTCTGCTTTTGTTGCGGCTTCGCCGGCGGCGTGGAACTGGGTAGGCAAGAAGGCGAAGTTAGATTTTATGTTCATTCTTAACCTTGCGGTGGAAACCAATGCTGTAACTGGCTCTTCAGTCGTTGAAAAGCTGGATCGGTGCAACGCTGTAAACTGATCCGGTCTGCTATTTTTTTATAGTTAGATGCCGAGCGCGGCAGACGGCAGATGGGAAAGATCGCTTCCAGTGCTTCTTTGGGGCGGGCCGGTTTGCCATCGGGCTGCTGGGCAAACCCCTGACTCGTCAACCATTGGCGGATGGGCTCGCGTCTTGGCCAGCGCAGGACTTGCGCCAACACGTTGTCGCTGCCCCACATCCACGCTTCCAATTCCGGGGCGATTACAATGGATTTGGCGCGTTCGTCCCAGTCTTTAGACAACTGAGCATCCAGGCTGGCCTCCAGATCTTCTGGAGATTGGGACGAACCGCTTCCTTCATGGTCCAATACAAGCAACGCATGGGCAAAGCGATTCTTTTCCAGGGCCAGCATCTGAGCGCCGCTGCTGCGGGCACCGCCGTCGCGATAGGGATGCTGACGGAAATCAAAGGAGATTGCCTTTATGCCGAGGCTTTGGGGCCGTTCCAAGCCGCCTCTCAAGGCAAATTCCATACTCTTGTCCGCAACCAACAGAATGAGATCCTTCATGGTGCTGTTAGCTCAGTATGCCGGCTGCAAAAAGGACGCCGAAATCGGGTTCGCCTTTGCGCCAGTTTTGCAGGGCTGGATGGTGATTGCCCGCGACAATATCCGTGGCGCCGCTGTCGTCCTTGGCAAAGCACAGGACGTCTTTGGGTTCGAGCATATTCAGGGCCACCGGACTGTGGGTCGCCAGCAGGACCTGACCGTCATAGATAGAAGCGAGTGATTGCAGGACTGTCTCAATGGCCCGTGGATGGATACCGTTTTCGGGCTCTTCGATGAGGAAAACACCTTCCAGGTCGGGCAGATAGGCCGGGATAGTCAGGGCCAGGAGGCGCAGGGTCCCGTCTGAGGCTAACCAGGAGGGGACTGCTGCCCCACCCATATAGTGGATAGTGAGATAGCGGTGACGGTCCTCTGGCCGTTCAACGCTTTGGATATCTTCGATATCCGGCAAGGCGGTGCGCACATGGGCTAGCCAATCGGCGAAACGGTCCGGGTTTTTCCTGAGTTCCGCCACCACCCAGGGAAGGTTGGAACCGTCGGGCTGGAATTGGCGGCCCAGACCGGGGGGGCTGGGCTGGCGAATTTTGGCGCTATTCAGGGTCAGGCTTTGGATTCCTTCGATCAAGAGGCTGCGGAACCATGGGGCGGCGTGAAAGCTGTCGCGGTCGGCCGGGATATTGGCCAGGGCGGCCGTTTCCCGGCCCAGGCGAAAGGACGGGTTGTAGGTCTTTTGGCCGTCTGCGTAGTAGTTGGCATTGCCGTCGGATTGGTTGGTGATAGCGCGTTTTCGCCCTTTGCCCGCTTTGAGGAAAAGGGTGGTGGGAGGAGTGGGCGGGGCAGGAAATAACTGTCGCTGTCGTGCCGGCGTCGTCATCCCATTGAGCAACCAGAGTGCCTCGTGGTTAAAGGCGATCAGATTTTCCTTCTGGTCCAGTCCTATCTCCACTTCGTAGCGGACTCTGGAATATTGCTGTTTATCGTCCGCCATTTTGCTGCGGATTTCTTGCGGTAGTAGGGCTTCTACAGCCAGTTGAAAAGAAGATCCCTCGCCCATCCACAGCAGCTTTTCAAAGTCGGCGCTGCGCTCTAATAGGGCCTCTGCCACCTTGCCGTTGTTCTGCATCAGATCGCCGAGCAGGGCGATCACGTCGAGAAAGGTGGTCTTGCCGCTGGCGTTGGGGCCGACCAAAGTCGCAAAGCGACCCAGTTCCTGGTCTACTGAGCGCAGGCAACGGAAGTGAAGGGCTTGGATGCGTGTGAACATAGCGTTATTCCCGCGTGGGTTGGGGCAGTGGGGTGTTAGAGTTCTCCGTTGAAGGCGCGTTGCTGGAGGGAGGCGAAGAGGGTGTCTAGTTCGGCTAAGTGGGCGCGTTGGCGGGTTTTCTGGGCTTCGATGGATTTGACGATGGTGGCGAAGCGGTGTTGGAGGGTGAGGGGTGGGACAAGAATTGGCATCTTATTCAGGATAACCATCGTCAAGTATTTGGTATTTGTTCCTTTCGAATAACGCTTTAAATCACCAAGCATATACTCAAGTGCAATGCGTGAATATTCATAAGTGAGAATGCTCTCGTCTACGGTAATTACATAAGTCCGCTGATACGCATTGAATTTTCCTTTGTAATGCTTGACACTGTAGTCTGCATTCGCATTGTTCCCCGCGAGCAAGAGCGCCTCACCATCAAAAGCGTAATCGCCAATTGCGAAAGTTTCACGGGCACAGGTGAAGAAAGGATATTTTCCTCCTTCGATTGCCGCATTCGAATCCAATTTGCCGGTCGAAAATTTAAAGGTACTCTTGAGCGTTTTTTTAGGGAGCCCTATCGGATTCGTCACCGGATCGCCGAACATCTTCAAGAAGGTGGATTGGAGGAGGGCGTCGAGTTGGGCCAGTGCTTCGCGGCGCTTGGTCCGCAGCGCGTCGGCCGCATCCAGGATGGCGGCGATTCGCTGCTGTTCGGGGAGAGGTGGAAGGGGGATTTCAACAGCTTCAATAATACCTTTTGAAACTTCCTTGAAAGTTGCCCCTCGTCCCAGGTGCTCAAGCGCATGTCGGTTAGTCTTTAACCACCAGTAAAGAAAGTCTGATGAAAGACGCTCAAACTGGGGTACGAAACTCTTGAAACCCTGGTTGGTGCAAACTGGCTGCAAGTTGATTGCGACGAGACCAATTGGGGCTCTCGAACTAAACAAGACTGATCGGGCAGGAAGCATGTTTGCCGAACAGCTTGTAAAGCCAGCTTCGGTGATCGTTCTCGCTGTCGCCGCAAGCTCTTTGGTTTCCAAACCGCTAAGATCCGTCGGCGTTGCCCAAGAGATAGCACCTCCCCAATACTCTGGCTTTCCAGATTTTGGCGTAGAGCCTGAAACAATTTTTGCCACCTCTCCCAATTTTACGGTTTCCCACTTCACTTCAGCAGTCCCTCCAGTTCCCGTCGCCCCTCCGCAATCTCCCCATCCAGCTTCGCCAACCGCTCCAAGATTACCTGCGGCGGATCATACTCGACCGCCTCGTATTCCACTTCCTTGTAGCGGTTGATCGACAGGTCATAATCGTTGCCTGCGATCTCGTCTTTGGGCACCAGGAAACTCTGCTCGGTCCGCTTACGCTCGGTCTCCCCCTCGCGGCTCTGCCAACGGGCCAGGATATCGGGTAGGTCCGTCTTATCCGGCTGCGGCGTGCGCTTATCGTCTAGCGATAAACCATCGGCCTGCATGTCATAGAACCACACCGCATCCGTACCGCCGGAATTGGTCTTGGTGAAAAAGAGGATGGCGGTGGATACTCCAGCATAGGGCTTAAAAACGCCGGAGGGCATGGAAATGATGGCATCGAGCTTCTGCTCTTCGACCAGGCTTTTCCTGAGCGTCTTGTGGGCCTTGGAGGAGCCGAAAAGCACCCCGTCGGGCACAATGACCGCCGCTCGTCCACCGATCTGCATTAGGCGCAGGAAAAGAGCCAAGAAGAGCAATTCGGTCTTCTTAGTTTTAACGATCTGCTGCAGGTCCTTGGCGGTAGATTCGTAGTCGAGGCTACCGGCAAAGGGCGGGTTGGCCAAGACGAGCGAGTATTTCTCCGCGTCGTCTTCGTCGGCCTCGGCCAGCGAATCTTTGTAGCGGATGTCGGGGTTTTCCACCCCGTGAAGCAGCATATTCATGCTGCCAATGCGCAACATGGTATTGTCGAAATCGTAGCCGTGGAAAGTGCCCTCATTGAAGTGGCGGCGGGCCTCGGCGTCTTTGTAGATGGCCTCGCCGTGGTGGGTGCGCAAATGCTCAGAGGCGGCAATGAGGAAACCGGCCGTGCCGCAGGCGGGGTCACAGATGGTGTCGTTGGGCGTGGGCGCCGTCATATCGACCATCAACTGGATAATATGACGCGGGGTGCGGAATTGGCCGTTCTGCCCTGCGGTAGCGATCTTGCCCAGCATATATTCGTAGAGGTCGCCTTTTGTGTCCTGGTCGGCCATGTCGATGCTGTCGAGCTGATCGACCACGTTGGCCAGCACCCGGGCCGTGGGCATCATGAACAGGGCGTCCTGCATGTGGTGGCTATAGGTGCTGCCCTCCTCGCCGTCGGGAGTATTCGTTTGACCCAGCGTTTTGATGAAGGGGAAGACCTCGTCGCGCATGACCTCGAACATCATCTCTGGGGCGAAGTCCTTGAAGCGGGACCAGCGCAGTTGGTCTCGATCGGGGGCGAAGACTGGCTCTTCGATAGCTTGCCCTGTACGGGCGGCTTTGCTCTCCTGTAGCGTGTGCAGTTCGTCGAGGCGCTTAATGAAGAGCAAATAGGTCAATTGCTCGATGACTGAGAGGGGGTTAGAGATGCCGCCGGACCACATGGTATCCCAAATACGGTCGACTTTGGATTTCAGTTCGCCGGTAATCATAAAGGCTTATCTCCAAACACGTTTATACGATGATCGTTTATCTTGGTCACCTATGTACACTAGGGATCAATATAACAAAAAAGGCCCTTACGTCAGAGTCGTACACTCCGCTACAAGTGTCAGTTTCTCAATAAATCAAACTTGAGCCGCTTGCCGGGAACGAACCGGCGACAACTTGATTACAAATAGGCTCCAGCCGTTTATTGACATAACAGGTGCTGGAATGGAGAGGAGACCTGGCGAAGCAGGCGGCGGGTCAGGTGTAGGGGGTGTTTCCGAATGATCTGGAGCTGCCGGGTTGCAGGGAGATACAGTTGTTCCCGGGGGAAGTTGGGCCTTTCAAGACCAGCGGTTTCCACCGCGGCCCTGAGGGTCATCGCAGCAACAGCAGCTTCCTCGTCCTCGTCCAACGCGACTCCGACCCCATTCTATAGAAGTACACGCCGCTGGCCAGGGCCCGTCCCCGATCGTCCCGGCCATCCCAGCGCACGGTGTGGGAGCCGGCTGGACGCCATCCTCTTGCGAGTGTCGCCACGGGCTGGCCGCCCAGATTGTACAATGACAGTTCAACGTTCCCTTCCTTGGGCAGCGTGAAGGCAATCACCGTCTCGTTGTTGAAAGGATTGGGGTAGTTCTGCGAAAGAGAAAAGCCGCCGGGGGTACCCCCATCGCCGCGCGGCTCTGCCAAGATCGCGGTATCTGTGCCGCTGGTGCCGCCGGAATCCGTCACGGCCGCGAATTTGACCCTGAAGGGCGATGCCTCGCCGGTTGAGTAAGCCACCGCATGTATGAAATGCTCCGATGAGTTGACCATCGTGTTCATGTTGATGCCGTTGTCGGGGTCGGCCAGCCGATCCGCCGATTCATCTACCAGTATCACGGGATGGCCCCAGCTGCCTTCAGCCAACTCCCTGAACTGCACGGAATTACCCGGCAAGTCCAGCCAGGTGACGATCACGTGGTCCGGCCCCACCCGAGTGATAGAGGTATGGCCCGAGGCGTTGGCGTCGACCATAAATGGCTGACTCCAGCCGGTATCGTGGGCTCTCTTCTGGTAGAAGATGGTTCCGGCTCCGTGAACAACGTGCACGTTGTCTCCATCACCGACGATATTGAAGAAGGAGTAGGGAGAGCCGGGGCTGACCACGACCTCCTCGTCTTCCCAGGCCGTGCCGTTCCAGCTGCGCGCGGCATAGATATATTGGTCGTCAAGGTAGCTATTGTAAAACCAGAGCGTCTCCCCATTGCTCAATGGGGCACCAACCGGATCGGGGTAGCCTTCGACCGATTTGTGGACCAGCGTGTAGGGGAAGCCCGGCGCCGTGGTCCAGGTCCCGTCGTTGTCCGCGGCCTTGAGCACCAGGGCGTCGTAGGGGGGCGTATTGGGCACTTGATAGACCAGCTGCATGAATGATATCCACGCAAAGCCATTGGCATCGACGATGACCTTGGGATATAATACGTTCATGTCCGGGGGCGTATCGTGGACGGTCTGTACAGGGGCCGACCAGGCTATGGTCCCGTCGTGGTTTGGTTTGCCGCGGCGATAGTACACATCGGCTCCAAGAGCGGAGGTGCAAAGGGCGTAATGGAAGTAGACCCCGTCAAACCAACCGCCAAAGCGATGACCGAAGTGTCCGCCCGCCCCAAATATGGTCGGCGCGCTCCAGTTTACCCCGTCGGTGCTGGTGCGAAACACACCATTGACGCCATCCGAGTAGAAGACCCATATCAGGCCGGACATGCGAAATACTTTGCGCTGCTTGGGGTAGTTTACCGCCCAGCCGTTGCTGGCCGAGGTTGTTGAGACTAATGAGCTCACGGCTTCTTCCTGGGCTGCGCATGGGGTTGGGCCCGCCAGCAGCACGAGCGTCGTGATGGCTGCGGAGAGTGTCGATAGGAGGCGTGCAATTTGTCCTTCCATGGGATACCAGGGCTCCTCACAGGGGCGCAGCGGCGGCTTGCAGGGCATTGCCATGATAAAAGATAAATCTGCAGCGGCCCTGTCAACTTTTAGACCGGACCATTCAATTACTCTGCCAATCAGAAAAGAGTGCGTATGACTCTATTCCAGGCTCTTGTCGGAGCCACCTTGGGGCTGATGGTATTGGCCTGCTCGTCCAGTCCGGACGAGGGCAATCTGACCGGCCCCGGTGCCCAACTGGACGGGGCCTCACCTGCTGAGCCAGGGCCCCCCGCGCCAGCCTTCCCTGGCGTCGTTGGCTGGGGCAGTGATGCCACCGGCGGCCGTGGCGGCGAAGTCCGAAAAGTCACCAATCTCAATGATTCGGGCGTCGGGAGCCTCAGAGCCGCGTTGGAGACGGTGGGCCCCGCCTATATCATCTTTGAGGTCGCCGGCACCATCAACCTGCAAAGCCGTCTCAGTATTTCGTCGGACAAGACCATTGCCGGCGAGACGGCCTTTCGCAATGGCGGCGAGGGCATAACCTTGAAAATCAACCAGGGCACGACCAAAAATACCCTGGTTGCGGTATCTGGTAGCAGCAATATTATCTGTCGATATATACGATTTCGTCGAGGCTCGGGCCTGGCCCCCGAGGTGGATGGTGACAGTCTGCTGCTGACCGGGACTGGCACCGACTTCGTATTTGACCATTGCAGCTTCTCGTGGAGCACTGATGAGCTGGTCAATCCCTACGGCCCGACCCGGATGACCTTCCAGAATTGCATCTTCTCCGAAGCCCTCTACAACAGCACCCACGCCTACACCACCGACCCCGACAATTCCGCCTATCCAAACCCGCACTCGAAGGGGCCCCTGATCGGCAATGGCAGCGACGAAGTGACCTTCTACAATAACCTCTTTGCTCACAACAATCAGCGAAACCCCCTGGTGGGCGGTGGCGTGGGCGGTGGAACGAGGTTTGAGCTGGTCAACAATCTGGTCTACAACTTTGGCTACTTTGGCACCGTCTTCTCCGATAACGGGACCTTGGTGACGGTTAATTTTATAAATAACTACCATATTGCGGGGCCCGAGACGGCTACCTCGCGCTACTCGATTGCCCTCAATAATGGGGTGACTGCCTATGCGCAGGGCAATATCAACAGCAAGCGGCCTTCAGCAAGCGACCCGGAGTGGAACGCTATTGGCTGTGAATCGGGCTGCGGCAGCTATATGCAGGAGCCGGCCCCGACTGCCTGGCAATCGTCCACGCCCTTCGATTTCCCCTTGCAGCAGGTCGCCACCATGTCGGCCACCGCCATCAGAGATGGGGTCATTGCCAACGCCGGGGCCAATCTAGTCAAGGACGCTGTTGATACGCGGATCTTTAGCGATGTCCTCGCCGGCACCGGTGGCTTTGTTGATGATCCCGCCGAGGTAGGCGGCTGGCCTATCCTCGCGGATATGACGTCGGTGCCCGGCGATACCGACAACGATGGCATGGCCGATACCTGGGAGACCCAGAGCTTTGGCTCGCTAACGGCCGGCCCCAATGACGACACGGACGGCGATGGCTACACCAACCTCGAGGAATATCTGCATCATCTCGCCGCCGGGGGCTGATAGGCCTGGCCTGGTGGCTTGCATTACTCCGGGCGAAGAGCAAGCTGATCAAGGCGGGGGGAGGGAGTGCAAACTGGCGCGGCGGGCAACAGCGGCGTGCGGGCTTGGGCGGTATGGCCCAGGAGAGCAAGGGGCGTGTCAGGAGCAGGGAAAGGGCCGGCGGGAAACGCTGATCAGGGTGCCACGAAAACGGGGATGGTTAAAGAGGGGGCGTACTAAGTTGGGGCCTATGGGCGATGCATCTTAGAAAATAGAGCAGACCCGGCTCCCGCTGAGATACTCGCACCATTCCCCCGTCTTGCGTCCGTGAGAATAAGTGCCCTCCTCCCACAAATTCCCTGTGGTAAAGAAACGACGGTAAAATCCGTGTTTTATCTGCCGCCCGGTCGGGCTATCTATGTAATATTGATACTCCTCTTTAACCTTGTTCCCCGCCCCTGTCCACCGCGTTTGCACCCTAATTTCTGACCCTTCGGGGCCGCTTGCCGTATTCCTGTTGCATTCCACCAAGCCGACGCTTAGGATTGCAAATAGTGGAATGGGCATCCCCCTCAAAATTGCTCTAAACATACAATCACTAGCTCCTTTGCCGTGGCTCGTTCTTGAGTGGTGTGGATTTTCACTTTCATATACAACTCAACCAGAATCTCGGTTAGAGAATCTCGGTTAGTTTTCGACCGGCGCGTGTAGGCGGCCGTGCCACCGGAACCACTGCCCCATTCTCTTCCCGGCACCCATTCCACACCTTGACGCCATACTTCAGGATCGAGATATAGTCAAATCCTGTGGATCAAGCCTGAGCATATCCGCGTAAATTAAGCGGCTTTCTTCATCACCCCGTCGACAAATTCGACGCCTTCAATCACTTTTTCCAGCCACTTGTACCCGTGTAATCGCTGCCATTTTTTCTCCGCCTCGGTGGCCAGTTTGTAGACCATCATCAAGGTGGCTTTGCGCGAGCCACAGCCCTTGGTTTGGCGGGTGCGGTGACGCACCGTAGCAAAGGTCGACTCAATGGGATTGGTGGTGCGCAGATGCCGCCAGTGATGGGCGGGGAAATCATAAAAAGTAAACAGGGCGTCTTTATCTTTTTGCAGACAGTGGCAGGATTTGGGATATTTGGCCTCATATAAGGCAATAAACCGATCATACTGGCCCAGGGCCTCCTCTTTGGTATCCGCCCCATAGATCTGGTGGATCAGCTCCTTGGCCTTGGGCTGTTGACTGTTGGGTAATTTATCCAGCGCATTGGCCGTTTTATGGACCCAACAGCGTTGCGCCTTGGTGGCCGGATAGTCTTCCCGCAGGGCCGCCCAAAACCCCAAGCCGCCGTCGCCGATGGCCACCGCCGGGGCCTGAGTCAGCCCCCGGGCTTTGAGATCTTGCAGGACGGCCTGCCACGACCGTTTGCTCTCACGCTGGCCGTCCTCGAGGGCGATCAGCTCTTTGCGGCCGTCCTGGGTCGCCCCAATCACGACCAACACGCAGGGCCGATCCGCGGCTAACCGGACCTTGAAGTAAATGCCATCGACCCAGATGTAGACATAGTGTTTTCCGGTCAGATCTCGCTCCCAAATCGCTTGGAGTCGGACAATATTGGCCGAGGATAGACCCGACACGCCCTCGCCCAAAATAGCACTCAACGCCTCGGGACACTGGGAGGTCGATACGCCTTTGAGATAAAGGGCGGGAATGAGCGCGTCGATTGAGGACGTGCGCCGCAGATAGGGCGGCAAAATCGCACTCGTAAAGTGGTGATCGCTGCGCCGATCATGGACGCGGGGCTGGTGGATGGGGATCTTACCCACACCCGTGACCACGTCCCGCGCTGGATGGTGACCATTACGCACCACCTGGCGATGGCCCGCCTCATCACGCTGCTCCTTGCAACGCTCAATATACGCGTCGACTTCCATCTCTAAGGCGGCTGTCAGCATTTTCCGGGCCCCTTCGCGGAGCACCCCCTCCAAATTTTGGTCTAACTCGTCCTGGATCAGGTGGTGCACCGTGGGCGGTGTATATTCTGCCATTACGAGCGTATCCTTTCGCCCTCGATCGAGGACTTTTAAGGGTTTTGGAAGACTCTTTAGGATACGCTCGTTTTCTGCTCATCCACAACTTTCGAATATACCTCTCCCTTCGGCGTATCCAGATCCGCGTAGGAAGAAGGGCGTGGCCGACAGGTCGAGAATGCGCGAGATGCCGAGATTGCGGTTAAGTATTTCGAGGCCTGAGATCCAGAGGCGGGCGGCTTCGTTATTTTTCTCCGCTTCCTTGTGGTCATCTCCTTTTAAATCACCTTCGTCGTCTTCGCCCGGTTTTTCCCGATAGCAATGGTGCGCTTCATCGTTGAGTACAAGTATGTTTTTAATGCTCATCAAGTCGGGCATGACCCGCTGCAGCATTTGGCCTTCGGTCTCTAGGGTGCTCAAGGCTTCTCCACGGCCCTGTAGCAATGAGCGGCCCCCTTTTGACAGCTCCATCCGTTCGCGCCGCTTGAAGGCGTGGAAATTGGTAATAACAATTTTGGCACGCCCTAAATCTGAGAGCATATCGGTGGGGACCAACTCACGGTCTTTGTAATAACTGTCAGGGTCGTGGGGTTGTAAGACGCGGAGCCGGTCGCGGATAGTCAGGCCAGGCGCCACGACAAGAAAACCACGGGTATATCGGCTGCTGGTAGGGCGACGAACAGCGTTGATAGTTTGCCAGGCAATCAGCATGGCCATGACTGTGGTCTTGCCAGCCCCTGTCGCTAGTTTCAACGCCAGACGCATAAGGCCAGGGTTGGCGTCGTTATTGGAGTTAGCCAGATGGTCGAGAAAATCTCGGCCTACCCGGCCAGCCTTAGGGGCAACTTCTGTCAGCCAACTACCTCGGCGGCTTCTACCTGACAGAAGAACGGACGAATACTACTGAAGGGATGGCTGCGCCAGTGCTGCAGTAAACGGGCAGTTTCCGGGTGACTTGCCAGTCATTGGGATTGGGACGTTGCCGCCACTGATCTACCTGGCTGCGGAGGGCATTGATAATGGACGTAGGGTCGTATTGTTGTTCGGCGGTAGATAGCCCCTTGCCTTCACCAAGGATCAATTGCTGTTGCTCTCCAGAGCCTCTGCGTTTTCTGGGTTTGGGTATAGGGGTGATGAATTCTGCTGAGCGGCGATTTTCTACTATCTGTTGAGTGGGTTGGCCATCTTCGTCTAATTCCCAGTGGCGCGCTGGGTATTCATAGGGGGAGTTCAAGACAGGCTGTTCGAAGAATTGGTCAACCATTGATTGATGTCTCCTGGAACTTGCAACTAATAGCGATGAAATCAGGGCAATAATTCAACAGAATAATGACAGAATACGGTTCCTTAATACAAAACTGTTCGGGCTATTTACCAAATAGATGGTCCATCCAGAACTGGCACTGTTCTTCTTCCGACTTCTCCAAAAAAAATACCAAATAATGTGGATAACCTGAGCACGACTTAATTGTCCCTGGGCATGGACATCCAGTTTTTCAAGCTCCTCATGGGTGAGGCGCAGGCCCGCCATTGCGCCTTTTTTCATTCGTTGGCTCCAGATATGGAATTCTTCTTCTTAAAAAGTGCAATTTGGCAGTTGCTATCAAGTGATTGGGGTATAAGAGGGGGGAAGAAATACCGGACTAAGCATTCGTCGGTCAACCGTGATATCGCCTGCCTCAAGGTGCTATCCGTAAGGCTGTCGAATGAGGCACGATGGGAGTTAATCCGGCTCGGGATATAAAGTCCCTCAAGGAGATTCCCAATGCGCCCCGTCTAATGGAACAGGCTGAAGTGGCCCGATTACTGGCCGCAATGCCCGAGCATCTCTGCGGGCTGATCGCCTGTGTCGTTTTCGCTGGATTTCGTAAAGAAGAACTCTTCTATTTGCGCTGGAAAGAGACCAATCGGTTGGACAGTCCGTATGCCTTTAGAAATAAAGAGGGGAAGCCTCGTGACATTGTGACCAAGACTCTCAATACGGTGGCCAAAGAAGCCGGGATGGAAGGGGGGTATCAAGATGTACCAACTACGCCCCGCCTTCTGCTCACATGTCCTCATGCAGGGCATCGATCCGCGCACGAGGCATAAAGATCGGCGTACCACCCTGCGGTATGCCCACGTATCAGCCGACCAAGAACGGGCAGCCATCCAGCGCTTATCGTTTCAGGATGGTCACCATATGGACACCACGGCCCAGAATAACTAAAAAAAGGCACCTATTTCAGAGTGGCTTTCTCTGTCACAAGTGCCCGTTTTTAAAGAATTTATACTGGAGCCGCCTGCCGGGGTCGAACCGGCGACAACCTGATTACAAATCAGGTGCTCTACCAGCTGAGCTAAGGCGGCTCCTATCCATCCAAAAATAGACCAGTCCTGCAACCCTTGCAATAGTTCAGGCAATACCGCCGACGATTTTACCAACCCCCCACTCGCCGGTCAGGATGTCCATGGATCGCGAGGCTTCTCAATTGTCCGGTTCGCGCGCAGGGTGTCCAGATCAGCGGACCAAGCCCAGGCGTCTTCACGTGAAAGATGGGGCAGTGAAGCCAGCAAAGTCGACAACTCGGCCAGCTTTCGCCCTGAGAGGTTAGTCGCAGGCACTTGTTTATTGGATGGCATTAACCGGTTGCTCCTCAAATGGGTACGTTAGATCTGGGCCAATCGGCGGGCCAATTCCCCCCGCGACAGAGCATCCCTCCCCACTGCATCGGCCGCCAATCCGGCCGCCGTTAGCACCTTCTCGCGCTCCTGGGCGGTAATCGCTGCGTCCGGATCAAAGCGCAAATGACCCTCGGCTCCGGTCCAAACGTCGTCCACCGCCAATTGCTGCACCGCCTGGAAGGCCGCGTGCCCAAGGGGCACATCCTCGTACCAATACAGCGGCACCCCGGCAGCCAATAGCTGGCGTTGATAGGCGCGACGTAAGCCCGTATCGGCATACACCTGGGCGGGGCGCTTCTTCTCCTGTAAACAATAGGCGGCCAACTCTCCGGCGGCCTCACCGATATTCCATTCTACAGGGTGGAGACGGTAGCAGCCGTTGGTGAGATGGGTGGTGCCGATATTTTTGCAGGCCGGCAGCAAATTGTCCAGGTGCTTGGGGATCAGCGCGCCCAGCGGAATTTGGAAGGGCTTGGTCGGTGCCGTATAGACCACGTCGGTGGCCTGGCCGTGGATATCGATACTATACGAGCCTAGCCCGACGCTGTCAGCGAAAAACTCGGCTCGGGCCCCGGGCTGGTAGGGGGCGGCTACCTCCTGCTCGACAATCGTCTTGAGGGCCTCAATGCGGCGGGCCTCGCGGATATAGGGGTATTGCGAAAAGCCGTCGGCGGTGCCCAATACGTCGGTGCGCAGGCGCAGCTCGGGGTAGCCGTGGCCCTGACCGTCGTCGCGCTCGACTTCGGTTTGCAGCCAGCGCAACAGGCCCAGACTCATATTTTTGGCCGCTTCAATCTGGCCTGCCTGCTCCTTGGGCGAAACGTCTATTAGGGTGCCGCCGGTATAGTCATTGCCCTGCCAATTGATCAGGGCCAAGTCGCCGGCCACCTGACCGGGGGCGAATTGCTCGGCGCCTAAAATGCGGCGGTAGCCCCAGAATGAACCGGGTAAATCGCCGGCGGTCTCGAACATTTTGTAGGTGCGCTCGCCGCGGGCATATTGCAGGGTGAGGGTGAAGTTGGGGTGGTTTTTTGGGTAGTCGGGTGGCTTGGGAATCGTGTGATCTTCGCCCTGGCAAAAGTCGACGACAAAGGGCACCGTGAACGATTGGGTCAACTGCGGGGCGGCCTGGTCGCGGGCGTGGGGCTCGCCGGTCTGGTCGCGGCCTTCGGCGCCGCTGCGGTAGGGGGTATCCAGCAGCGGCAGCAAATCGCCCAATTCGGTGGCGTCGAGGACGTAAGCAGGGTGAAAGCGCAGCAGGCGGTCGTAGCCGCTCTGGTGCACATCGACACGGCGGATGGCGGTGCCGGTGACCTGGGCGGATGTTACCTGGGCGTGGTGAAAAATCTCCAGGCGGTCGGTCTCGGCGTGGGGGGCCAACAGGCCCAGCAGCGAGGCCAGCCCCACCTTGGGCTCAAAACACAATTGCGAGACCCAGCCGGCTCCCGGGTTTAAGTGCGGGGCGTCGGGGTTTTTAAGCTGGTAGCAGCGGCGGTAATAGGCGCGAATGCCCTCGCGAAATTGGTAGTAGCGGGTGGTGCCGCCAAAACGCTCGATATAGCGGTGCTCGTCCAGGGCCGAAACGGCTTGCGAGGTGGCCTGGCCGCCGAGCCAGTGGTTTTCCTCGGTGAGGCAGACGCGGTAGCCTTTATCGAGGGCGGCCAGGGCGGCGGCGCAGCCTCCCAGGCCGCCGCCGAGGATGAGGATATCGCATTCTATGTCGCGGCTTTCCACAGATAGGCTCCATTATTGTTGGCGCAAGTGACAGAATGTGTGGGCGCCCCCTGGGCGGGTCGGCTTCCAGGCGGCAGTAAACTCGGCCTCTTCGAGGCCTCAGACATCACTGCCGCCTTCCAGCCAACCCGCCCAGGGGGCTTGGTCAACTGCATTCCATAAAATAGGCGGGATTCAAGAGGTGCATACCATAGTATACGACAGTGGTATAAGTTGCAGTGTAGACTTGATTTAAGGTGTGCAGGAAACTACTTGACCCCTCAGACAAGCGCGATCAGATTTCATCCCGCAGTTCAATATCTAAGGCTCATTTTTGATAACTCGTTTACGAGTGAAAACGCCGTGATTGGGGACTATGCCAAAGTAGCAGAGGATTTAGATCTTTACTGCCTAACGCTAAGCATCAGCGGCCGAAGAGCGGCGTAGCCGCGAAGCGGTCCGACTGCATGCGCGAGTCTGTAAATTAGTCTGTGTATCTGGCAATCAGTCCGTATTTTAAGCATTCCAATCGAAAGGATTCTGCTGATGGCCAGCCGTAAAGAGTTGCTGGATGAATTACTCAAAGACGTGAAAACCCAGGACGACTTGCTGGGCAAGAATGGGTTAGTCAAAGACCTAACTAAAGTCCTTTTGGAGCGCGCTCTGGAAGCAGAGCTGACCGAGCATTTAGGCTACGACAAGCATGCGTCCCAAGGGCGGGGCTCGGGCAATTCGCGCAACGGCACCTCGCCCAAAACCCTCAAGACGGGTCAGGGCGATGTGCCCCTGGCCATTCCTCGCGATCGGCAGGGCGATTTCGAGCCCCAGTTGGTGCCCAAAGGCCAACGCCGCACCGGGGTGTTAGACGAGAAAATCATCTCGCTCTACGCCCGGGGCTTGACCGTTTCCGAGATCCAGGGCCACCTGGAAGAGCTCTACGGCACCGAGGTGTCCAAGGGCCTCATCTCCAACGTGACCAACGCGGTGTGGGACGAAGTGACGGCCTGGCAATCTCGGCCGTTGGATCCGGTCTATCCCATCGTCTATTTCGATGCCCTGCAGGTCAAAATCCGCGCCGACGGGAGCGTGGCCAATCAAGCGGTCTACCTGGCCCTGGGCGTCAATATGGAGGGCGAAAAAGAGCTCTTAGGCCTATGGATGGCCCAAAATGAGGGGGCCAAATTCTGGCTGGGCGTGCTCAACGAGCTGAAAAACCGCGGCGTCGAAGACCTCTTTATCGCCTGCATCGATGGCCTGTCGGGCTTTCCCGAGGCGGTGGAAGCGGCTTTCCCCCAGACCCAAGTCCAATTGTGCATCGTCCATATGGTACGTAATTCCTTGCGCTATGTGCCTTGGAAACAACGCAAAGCCGTGGCCGCCGATCTCAAGAAAATCTACCAGGCCGCCACCCTCAAAGAAGCCGAAGCGCAGCTGGAGACCTTTGCCCAAACCTGGGATGCAGACTATCCCACCATCAGCAAAGCCTGGCGCACCCACTGGGCCCATCTGACGCCCTTTTTTGCTTTTCCCAAAGACATCCGTCGAGTCATCTACACCACCAATGCCATCGAGTCGCTCAACAGCACCCTGCGAAAGATCATCAAAACTCGACGCCTCTTTCCCTCCGAGGAAGCCGCCACCAAGTTGCTCTATCTGGCCTTACAAAACATCGCTAAAAAATGGACCAAACCCATCCGAGAGTGGCGAAAAGCCCTCAATCAATTTGCTATCTATTTTGAAGGACGAGTACCTACCCGATAAAACCAGATACACAAAAGAATTGACAGACTCGCATGCGCTTGTTATGTGGCCATCGACGATCTCCAGGGCGCCAATCATTTCCCTGGCCCCGAAAGTGCAGTTGCTATCGCATGCATGATGACCCCAGCCTCGCTCTCACGAATACCTACAGCGTCAGGATCCGAAGAGTGTTTTACAATAACGACATCGGCGTCAGAATTGATGTAGATGAATTGACAGTGTATGCCAAGCGCGGTAATGGCATTTATTCCTGTATAACCCCACCACTGATCGTGATAAGAGTCGAACATCTCCAGCTCCGAGGGGTCGTCTTCATAGTAACGAGTAAAAATCTCTGCATTGCGCTTTGATTTAATGCGTTTCGCGACGTCGGCAGATACAATTTGCCTGTTGTTGTAATGACCGTCTTGAAGAATCATCTGACCGAATCGAGCCGCGTCTCGAAGCGATATGGCGAGTCCTCCTCCGGCTATCTCAACGCCGTGAAAATCAAGCCAATAGTAGCCTTCGTGTTCGGCACCCATGGGCGCCCAGATCATGTTATGCAGCGAACTTGCCAACGATGTACCTGTGATGCGACGAATAATCCAAGCCAAGACTTCTGAATTAGAAGTTACATAGTGAAATGCATCGCCATGTGAAAACTGGTTGTCTTTCTTGGTCAGAGCTCTCAAGTTGGAATACAACCCTTCTCCGCCCGGCATCAAGGCATTCCAATACCCCGCGAAATGGGCCTCTGGATCATCGTAATCCTCGCTGTACTCTATGGAGTTCGTCATATCCAGCATATGCCGAATCGCAGCGTCACCAAATGCAAGGGGGTCCTCAAGATTGCACTGGGTCACATATCACAGACTGACGTCTTGGTGTTCAGCATTCGATTATTCCCTGCTCAATTAGCATCAGTGCCATTGTCCCGGTGAAGGATTTTGTCACCGAGAACATCAAGTGTTGAGTCGAGGGTATCTGATCGTTGAAGTATCGCTCGTAAACAACATTGCCCGTATGCAAAACAATAAATCCATCCGTATATGACGATTCAAGCCAGGGGCCAACCGCTACCTTGCGGCCATCCGGAAAACTAACCTCAATACCAGATAGGTCGGTGGGTTGCTCTTTCAGAACAGCTGGAGTGCCGCTATTCAGAACGCCTCGGGTCGGGGCAAGTTCGCGAATATGTTGCAAAGACCATCGGTTAAAAGGCGCGAGCATTGAGTTTTCGATCGTGACCCCTTTGCCGCCTGGTGGAGGAGATCCAACCATCAATTGCATTTCATTTGCTGTCAGAGGTAGTTCATCTTCAGTCTTCGAAAAATTGTCCATCATATCGACACTCCTGATCTCCATTCAGTTTGGTATTCGAGAGTTTGCCACATAACTGGTGATTATACCGCCTGCTCGCTAGCATATCCCAGTACACGCCGCCTGCCGAATAGCTATCAGCCTGTTTCGCTTAGGTTTGGATCGACTGCGAGACGCCATCTACAACCGAGAACATCAGCCCGGCGATTTCCCCAATTTTGTCAAATTCTGGTGTCCTGTACATAGGGTGCATACTATCATCAGTGCTTCTTAAAGATACAATTCCTCTACCAGACCCCGAGCTTTCTCGACCACGGTCTCCAGGCAGCCGGGGGCCAATTTGGCCCAGTAGGTGACGTCCTCGTTGGCCTCGTGGCCGCCGCGCTGGTAGGCCGAGCGGGTGGGCAGGTAGCCAACGTAGTGGGAGGTCAGGTGGGCGGCCATGAGGAAGGCGGCCGGACTGGCTGTTTTGAGAGCCAGTTGCCCCTCTACAAAAGGCTCGCCGGGGAGGCCGACCAGGGCCAAATCGCCCAGGCGTAGGGCCTGAATTTCGTAGGCGAATGTGCCGGTGCGGCGGCGGATGAGCTCAACGCTGCGGGTAGAGGCGGCGCGAAACCATTCTGGGTCGACCTCGCCGTTGGCGGCTCGGGGCGGCTCCGGGTGCCGCGACAGGATCGCCTCGACTTGGGCCAGGCGCTGGGGCGGGATATCGCGGTAGGGTAGGTCGATGGATTGCTGGCGCCAGTCCAGGCTGAGCTGATCGGTAAAAGTCATGGCGTGGACCAGGCTCTGGCTCATATCCGCCAATTGCTGCCCCATGCGACGGTGGTCGGGGCGGCAATCCGGGTCAAAGGGGTGCCAGGGGTTTATATTGCCGCAGCAGCCGTTGACGACCAGGGGCACGACCTGGGAGCCATAGGCCTGTTGCATAGCCTGGGACCAGGTGCCGGGCCAATCCGCGGATACGGCGCGAAAGGTCTCGGGCTGGCCAAAGATATTGACCGGATGGCAGGTATAGTGCAGCAAAAAGGCCAGGGGCTGCATAGCCAAGGTCTGGATGCAGGCGACACTGACCTCCGGGTCGATGGGACCCTCCAAATAGCATAAGTCGGTAAGGCCAAAGGGCTGGGCGCTGCGGCCGGCGGGTTTGGGCATCAGGATCTGGCCATCGCGCCGCACGCCACGCCGGTTAAAGGCGAGCCTGCCCTCCAGGCCGCGGGCCAGTCCTAACCGGGCCGGTTGCAGGGCTGTGGCCGCTTGCACCCCCGCTTCGATGGCGGCTTGGGCGGCCTGGTCGCCCCAGGCCCGCTCACCGCCGCGCAAATATTCGCTGGCGGGGGTGGTTTCGAGGGGGAAATCCGGATCGAGCATAAAATACCCCAGACTCGGGGCCGAATGGGGCTGCAGGGCGTGGACCATAATGGCTTCTTCGGGCAGGCCGGTGCCGGCGCTGATACCGGCGCGGATCTGGTCGGTATAGTCCTGGGTGACAATGGTGGCGTCCAAGGTCACCAGGCAATAGCGCTGGGTCCCGACGGCCACGACCAGGGCCTTGGCATAGAGTGGGTCGAGTACCGATTGGGCCGGGCGGTGCTCGCCGGCCCCGCTGCCGGCCAGGTGGGTGCCAAAAGGAGGGGTAATATCTATTTGCACGGCGCCGGCCTGGAAGGGCAAGTGGGTGGGCATAGGGTTCATCCGGATGGGAATAAGGGGAAAAGCCGGATTTAGGGTAAGATCCGGGGGCAAAGGCTGTCAAGGAGTCGCGGGTTTGGCCGGGCCCGGCGGCCAACCGTACATTTGCTGCTGGCCCTTGCTCACCTCGCCGAAAGGTCCCTTATGCGCCTGGTCATCGCCCTCATCTCCCTGTTGCTGCCCTCTCTATTATTGGGGCAAAATGTGCCTCAGGATCACTTTGTCGGTCTGCGCTTTGAGGAGCCCCTGCCCACGGCTTTTGCCACCGGGGAAGGGGTGCCGCTGGTGGGGCGCTTCGACGACAGCCTTGTCGAGGTGGTATTATTCAAATTTATCACCAGCAGCGGCGAGGGCGAATGGGATTTTTTCGCACCGGTGAAAAACGGTTGGTTTGAGCGGGAGATTGTCTTTACCCACGCGGCGGCGGGGCTCTACAATCTGGTTGTATTTGCCGGGGGACAGGGCCCTTCGCTGCCGCAGGTGGGTTTTTTCGAGGGGGTGCAAATCAGCCAGGGCCAGGGGCCCTTAGTATTGCCCCGGCGTTTCTTCCCCGGTATAAACTTTGACGAACCGCTGCCCACCAGCCTGGCCACGGGGCAGGTCTTGAACCTGGCAGGGACGGTGGCCGACCGGGCGGTGGGGCGGCTCGTTTTCCGCTTTATTTCTTCGACCCGCCCGGCCGAGGATTTCTTCCTGTTTGTCGAGGACGGGCGTTTCCAACGCAGCCTGGTTTTCCCGCACGGCGCCCAGGACTTGTACACCTTGGTGCTCTTTGCCGGGCCGCTAAGGGACAATCTGCCTTTTGTCGGCGATTTTGCTCCTTTTGAAATAACGCCGGGCAGAGGGGCCATCCAATTGCCGCGGCTCTATTTCGACGGCTTAGTGCTCGATGCGCCGTTGCCGACGCAGTGGTCGGTGCGGCAACCGGTGGTCCTGGCCGGGGTGCTGCAGCCCTTTGTGCGCAAGTTTAGGGTGGCCCTGGAAGCGGGGGGAAGGCCCACCCGTTTCCTCTTTCCCGGATTGGAAGGGGACCGTTTCGACTTTCCGGTGCGGCTGCAAGGCAACGAATTGGGGCCGGTGCGGCTAAGCCTTATTGTCGAGGACCACGAGGGTACGCTCAGGGAGGCCGGGGCTTATACCATTGAAGGGGTCGATCCGCCCGCCGGCGATATCCAGGTGGGGGTGCTGGCTGTGGCGCTATTGGCTGGGGGGCCGGGGCAGATACCCGTTTATAATCGCGGCACGGGGCCGCTGCAATTGGGGCAGCCCGTGGTCGAAGGGCCCTTTGCGGTGGCGGCGTCCCCCGGTCTTCTTGAGCCCGGCCAGGCCGGCGTTATCGAATTGACCTATAGCGGCGAGGGCGGGGATCAGGGGCTGCTAATTGTGCACAGCGACGATCCGCTTAGCCCTCGTATTACCGTGGCTTTGTCGGGTGTTAAAGAGCCGGTCGCCACCGAATTGATACATCTCAAGGCCGATGCCGCAGGGCATCTGGAAGCCCAACTCGACTTGCGCGCCCAGGACCAAATAGTGGCCCTGTACGGGGCCCAGATCGATAGACCTGATCCAGAGGCGGTATACGATATTTTGCTCGACGGCGCCGGGGTGGCGGCCAAGCCGGGGACGGGGCTTGCGGCTGAGTTGGGCGATACAAGCGACAGCCAATTGCGCCAGGGCGAAAGGGCGCTGACACGCCAATTGCGCCGCAGCGGCTGGCGCGCCGGCAAGCCGACCCAGGTCGAGTATCAGGTGGGGGACCGGCGGGCCTTTGTATTTAGCGGCGCCCAGGGGGTGCCGGCCCAGGAAATGGAGGCCCGGGTGGTGGCGGTCAACGACATTGGGGTGGCTTTCGTACAGGAGGATTTGCTCCAGGGGCCCCGTACCATCGACGAGGCGCAGATGCGCCGGGCGTTGGATGTGTTCGCTGGGGATTATCCGCTGTTGGTGGCCCATTTTGGGGCCCCGTCCGATGTCGACGGCGACGGCAAAATAGCCGTCCTCTTTACCCACTTAATTGATGATATCGGCGGGGTCGCCGGGCAATTTAGGGCCGATTCGTTGCTGCCTAAAAGCCAAGGGGGAGACGGCAATCGAGCCGATTTACTGTATCTGAACCCGGCCTTGCCCGAGGCGGCCTACCGGTCTGTCTTGGCGCACGAATTCCAGCATCTGATCAGTTTTAACCAGCACGCCCTGGTGCGTTTGGGGCTGGCTGAGGAGGAATGGCTCAACGAAGGCCTCTCGCATGTGGCCGAGGATCTGGTGGCGCCCTTTCAGGACAGCGGCAATTACGCCCTGGTGCGTGCTTTTTTGCAGGCTCCGGGCCAGGTGGGTTTAAGCGGACCGACCGATAAGACCAAGCGCGGGGCTGCCTATTTGTTCGTCCGCAGTCTGGTCGATATGCTGGGGCCGGATATTCTCTTGCGGCTGGTGCAGACCGATTTGGTCGACCGCGATAATATCGAGGCGGCCACGGGGGAGAATATGGCCGAATTGATGGCCCGCTGGGCGGCGCAATTATATATCAGCGGTACTGACCTAAGCGACCATCCGCGCTTCAATTATAATTTGGCGCCCTTGCATACGCCCACGGGTCGTGGTTTTCCGCCACCGGCCTGGAGCCGCTATGGCGTGGGGGAGCAAGCCCCGCCGTTGTCCATACGGCCCCGGGGGTTGCAGTATCTGCGGGTAACGGGTCAGGGGTTTGCCAACATCAATCTGCAGGTCGATCCCCGGGCGGCCATGGGGGCGGTGGTTTTGCCGCAGCCCAGGACCCAAGTCGAAAGACTGGCGGCGGACTACTTTGCCGGCCTGGTATTGGATGCGCCTCTGCCGGGGCAATGGGAAACCGGCCAGGGGCTGTGGATTGAGGGCACAGCCGCCGACAGTAGCGGCGAAATTACTCTCGAATTTGTGCCTGAAAACGGCGCGGTAGCACGGGTTTTTTTCCTGCTAGTCGATGGCGGTCGTTTTGGCCGGCAAATCTACTTTGACCACGGTGAGGCGGGTAATTACACGCTCAACGTCTATCGCCCCCAAGCTCTGCCGACCCCTTTTGCCGGCACCTTCTTTCCCATTCGTCTGCAACCGGGCAGTGGGAGGGTGCAAGTCCCACCAGGCTATTTCAACCGCATCCAGCTGGACCAGCCGTTGCCTACCCAAGTAGCCCAAGGACAGAAATTATTCCTGTCCGGGGAAGTGGCCGATGCGGGGGCCCAACAGATAAATTTTACTCTAGCCAATGAAACGGCCACAGAAACCTTGGGCTTGCCGGTGGTGGGAGGGCGTTTCAGCGGCGAATTAGATTTTGAGCAGGTGGCCAACGACCACTACCGGCTGGTCGTAGAAGTGGGGCCGACGGGGGCCCTGACCTATGTCGGGGCGGTGTATCCCTTTGCGGTCGTGCCGGCCTCCACGGCAATTGAGAATGTGGCGGCACCGTTGGCTTTTGCCCTGCACGCCAATTACCCCAATCCATTCAACAGCCAGACCGTATTATCCTTTACCCTGCCCGAGTACCAGGAGGCGGTGGAATTGGCGGTATACGATTTATTGGGGCAAAAGCTGGTGGTATTGGTTGAGGGGGCCCGGTCAGGAGGTGTCCATACCGCTGTCTGGGACGGCCGCGACGGTGCCGGTCGGGCGCTGGCCAGCGGCCCGTATCTGTATCGCTTGCAGGCGGGGCCTTATAGAGCCGTGGGGAAATTGCTTTTGCTGCGTTAGCGGATGGCTATGTTCTTTTGCTGGGAATCCCGTCAATCAGGATCAGCGTGGTCATCTACTGGTTGCAATGGGCGGCCCTGCCGCCACGGTTGCTTTGTCGTTGACATTATCACAGCCCTAAGCGGTATTCCAGGCCATGCCCATCCCCTTCAAAGAATACGCCGCCCTATTAGTAGCCTACCTGCGCCCCTGGCGCCTGCGTATGGGCCTGTTGGCCCTATTGCTGGTGGGCGGCAGCCTGGTGCAGTTAGCGGCCCCGCAGATTGTCCGGCACTTTATCGATCAGGTAGTGGCCGGGGCGGCTCCAGAGCAGTTGGTTTGGGCGGCCCTGGCCTTTTTGGCGGCCGGAGGGTTGGGGCATGCCCTGGCCGCGGGCACGGCTTTTTTAGGCAGTGATATCGCCTGGCGCGCCACCAACCGGCTGCGCGAGGACCTGGTGACCCATTGTCTGCGGCTCGATCTGCCCTTCCACCACCGCCACAGCCCCGGTGAATTGATTGAGCGGCTCGACGGCGATGTCGGTACCTTGGGGGAGTTTTTCTCTAAAATGACCCTGACCGCAGTAGCAAATGTGCTGCTTTTAGTGGGGGCGTTAGTGGCGCTTTTCGTCGAGGATTGGCGCATTGGTCTGCCGCTGGCCTGTTTCGCCCTGGTGACCATGGGGCTGCTGGTCCGCTACCGCGAAGTGGCCCTGCCCCTGTGGCAAGCAGCCCGCCAGAGCAGCGCCGAGCGCTTTGCCTTTATCGGCGAGCGGCTAGGGGGGATCGACGATATTCGCGCCAATGGCGCCGTGTCCTACAAAATGCGCCGGTTTTACAAAATGGAGCGGCGCCATTTTCACAACGAGCGGCGCGCCGATCTGGTGGGCGGTTTGGTCGTCACTGGGCTCAATTTGGTGATGGTCCTGGGTGGGGTCGTGGGGCTTGGGCTCGGTGTCTATTTACAGGGCGAAGGGCTGTTGACTATAGGCGGGGTGTATCTGGTCACCCATTACGCGGCCATGTTGGGCCAGCCCCTGCAAAGGCTGGTCGATCAAGCCGACGATCTGCAACAGGCCGGGGCCAGCATTGCCCGCATCCGCCAGGTCCAAGCCGTTTCGCCCCAGGTCGAAGTGGGCGGACGGACCTGGACCTGCTCTCCGGCCCCAACCGTTGAATTGGCTGCAGTTTCTTTTGCCTACGGAACCGGCGAGCGGGTGCTGCGCGATATCGATTTACGGTTGCCGGGTGGGCGCGTCCTGGGCCTATTGGGTCGTACCGGCAGCGGCAAGAGCACTCTTACCCGGTTGCTGTCCAGGCTCTACGATCCGCTGCAGGGCCAGGTGCTTATAGATGGGGTCGACCTGAGCCGCTGCAAGGCCCAGGACGTGCGCCGGGCCGTCGGCATGGTGACCCAGGACGTACAATTATTCCAGGCCAGCGTGCGCGACAATCTGTGCTTTTTTAGCGCCTGATAAACGTCAAGTATTTTTCCCGGATAGCGACAATTAAAATGCCCGGATTAAGGGGTTTGTTTGGTTGAGGAGGTTGTTTTCATCGACGCGGTTTTTTTCTGTTGGGATTGTTCGAGCCGATAACTGGGTAGGTTCATCTCCAAAATGACGCAATGATGGATCAGTCGGTCGATGGCGGCGGCCGTAGTCATGGGATCTTTGAAGATGGTGTCCCATTGCGAAAAGGGTAAATTGCTGGTGATCAGGACACTGCCCCGCTCGTAGCGATGGGCCAGCAAAGCAAACAGGACCTCCATTTCCTCGCGGCTGTGTTGGACGTAGCCGATATCGTCGAGGATGAGGCCGTCATATTTGCTCCAGCGTTTCAACAGCCGCGGCAGGGTTAGCTCACGCTTGGCCAGCAGTAATTCTTGCACCAACAGGTTACAGGGCATGAAGAGGATCTGTCGACCCTGGTGGATCAATTCTTGGGCCAGGGCACAGAGGACATGGGTTTTGCCCGAGCCCGGATTGCCAAAGGCCAATACGTTTTCGCCCCGGTCCAAAAACGAGCCCTCCAGCAAGGTGGTCAGCTGGGCCTTGAGTTTTTTGGGCAGTCGAGTCCGCTCCAAGGTCTGCAAGTTTTTTTCCAGCGGTAGTTTGGATTGCCGCAGGTAACGCTGGATGCGATGGTGGCGTCGGGTCTCGCTTTCGCGCCGGATCACTTCCAACAGGTAGCTTTCGTAGGCCAAGTCTTCCTGTCGAGCCTGGTCGGCCGTCTCCCCGTAGCAGGCCCGCACGGTGGGCAGCCGCAAGGTTTTGAGCAGGTCGGTCAATTCGGTTTTCAACGGCGTCGATAGGCTCATGCCTCCACCTCCAGCAGACCGTCATAAACGGTCAGATCCACGGGGGCAATCACGATCGGAGGGGGCGTTAAGGATGGGACCGAAGCGGTGAGTTGGGCCTCAATGGTGGCCTCGGTAAACCGCTGAGCATGCCCCAATACGGCTTCGAGGGCTTGCTCGACCGGGGTTTCCCCGTGGTGCACGGCCAGGTGGAGGATCGATAGATACGCCTGATCGGCCTGGCGAGGAGGATGGTCGCGGCGCAAGGCATCGTAGGCCATGCGAAATCGACTGGAGGGAAACAAGGCGGCCCGGTAACGATAGTTTTCGAAGGCGCCCGGTTTGCGCACCAGCCCGTCAATCAGATGCCGGTATTGGATCAGCGCTTGGCCCTGCCCCCGCAGCCGAGGCATCGTCTCGATCCGCCGACGGGTATACCAGATTTCCACGTGCTCAGCATGGAGGTGGACCTCGACGGTTTCGCCGATGAGGCGACTGTCCACCGAGTAGACATTGCGGCTGACCCGGATGGTCGAGGAGGGGCCGACCTTGACCTGCCAGCGTTTGCTGGAGTCCAAGCGCTGGGCCGGCAAGGGGCGCAACTGCGCCCGCTCTTCGGTCAGGCGCGCCTGCCGGGGCGCATTGAGCTGGGCAAATACTTGGCGTAGAAACGTGGCATAGGCGGCCCGATCCTCAAAATCGCGGTGGCCCCTCAGCAACAACGACTGCTCAAGGGCTTGTTTCAAGCGATAATGCCGCTGCTCGACATCGCCATTTTCATGCGGACTGGCTGCCTGGATCAACCGGCCCTCCAGGCCATAGTGCCGCAACAGGGCCGCATAGCGGGCGGTAAAGATCCGCTGGCGCGGTTGGGGCGGCGTAGCCGCGGTCAGTCGGTCCGTCTGATGCTGGTGTGGCACCCCACCCAACGCCCATAAGGCCTGCTGCAACCCCGTGCTGAGACTCTCGAAGCTCTCCGAAAAACAGATCATGCCTGTTTCCCAATTGGAATAGGGCAGCACAAAATGATACAGCAGATGCTCAAAGGGCTGACCGGCCAAGGTAATGCTCAACGAGCTCATATGGGTGAAATCCGACTGAGCCAATTGACCCGGCCTATGGACCTGGGGGAAAAATACCTCTTTGGGCGGGCCCTGGGTGGCGCGCCAGACTTTGATCCGGCGCTGCAGCGTGCGCAGTTGCCCCTCGCTAAAGTGTCCAGGATACTGCCGTTGCAGCTGGGTAAAGAGGGTTTTGGCCTGCAGCCCGGGATTGACCGCCAGAGCGGCGGCCACCTCATCCCATACCTGGGCAAACGGGTCGGGCCGGGTCCGCCAGGTGTGCGGGCGTCGGGCTTGGCTGGGTACTTGGCCACTATCTCGATACTTACGGGCGGTTTTCTCGTCCATCCCGGCTTGCGCGGCCGCCACACCCAAGGGCCGCTGCTGGCTCAGTTGTTTCATCAGTCGTCTCACTTGTTGATCCGTAACCATCCAGACCTCCTTGAAAGGATCTCTGGCTAGGATACGGAGGGGCGATGAAACCGGGAATTCTAATGGTCGTCAGCTGGATTTATAAATGTCGTTAATCAAGCGCCATCCCCGACCCGCGCTTAGAGGACACCTTGGAGGCGCTGGGGCTGGGAAGTTGGCTGCAGGCTTTGCCGGCGGGCCTGGATACTGTATTGGGGCCCAACGGCGCCGAATTGTCGGCCGGGCAAGCGCAATTGCTGGCCCTGGGCCGGGTTTTCCTCAAAGACCCACAACTGGTCATACTCGACGAAGCCTCGTCGCGGCTCGACCCCGATACTGAAGCGCAGGTGCAACGGGCCATTGGGCGTTTATTGGCGGGGCGCACCGGGCTGGTGGTGGCGCATCGGCTGGAAACCCTGGAGCGGGTCGATGATATTGCCATTCTCGAAAAGGGCCAACTGGTGGAACAGGGACCGGCCAGAGGCTTGCGAGCCGATTCCTCCTCGCGTTTTTACCGCTTGTTGCAAAGCGGAATCGAGGACCATTTGGCATGAACGGCGAACGTATCGTGTTCAAATTGTGGGCTTATCGGCCCGGACTTTGCGCCGCTGCGGGGCTGGCCTGGACGGGGGCGTCCTGCGCCCCCCTGCTCACCGGTTGGATCGAGCGGGAAATTTTCAACCGGTTAAGCGGCCAGGCCGTTATTGGACCGGAGACCAGTGTCTGGGTGTTGGTGGGGTTGCTGTTGGTGGCCCGTATCCTCGAAAGTGCCAGTTTGACGGGTTGGCGGTATATGCACGGCATCTGGGGGAGTACCCTGGAAACGTTGATGCACAAGAATGTCTTTACCTGGCTCTTGGCCAAAGCGCCTGGTCGGGCAAAATTGTCCAGCGGCGAAATCATCAGCCGCTTCGACGACGATATTTGGTATGTCGGCGGCCTGGTCAATGAATGGTACCGCTTGCTGGGCGAAGCGGTATTCGCCGTTGCGGCGCTGTGGATAATGGCGCGCATCGACCCATGGGTCACCCTGGCCACGGCCTTGCCCCTGGCCGCTGTGGCTATCTTGATTCACCGCTGCAATGCCCGCATCGGCGTCTATTTCGACCGCGAGCGCGAAGCCTCCAGCGCTGTCGCTGGTTTTATCGGCGAGTTGTTCGGGGCGGTCCAGGCGGTTAAGCTGGCCACCGCCGAAGAAGGCGTTTTGTCGCGGGTGCAAAAGCTCAACGGGACGCGCCACCGGGCCAATATAAAGGCAGTGGGTTTTAATGCGGTGGTACAGGCTTTGGGCGATAATATCGGCGTTTTGTCGCGGGGTCTGATTCTCTTGTTGGCGGCCCGCTCCATGCACGAGGGGTCGTTTACGGTGGGCGACTTTATGCTCTTTTCTGCCTATTTGGGCCCGGCCCTGGAAATGCCGCGCCGAGTCGGCCGCCTGTTGGCAGCGCGCAAGACGGCGGCGGTATCGCTGCAACGCCTGGAGCAAGTTTTACAAGGGGCGGAGCCCCGATATATTGCCCGGCCTGGGCCGGTGTATTTGCACGGCTCGCTGCCGCCGGTAGACCTGGTGGCCAGACAGCGACAAGACCGCTTGGAGGACCTGGGCGCCGAGGGCCTGGGGTGCGATTTTGGCGGCGGGGTCGGCTTGGCGGAGGTGGATCTGGTCGTGCGCCGCGGCACCTTTACGGTTATCACCGGCCGCGTCGGGGCTGGTAAATCTACCTTGCTGCGGGCTTTGCTGGGACTGCAGCAAGGTAGCCAGGGGACGGTGCGGTGGAACGGTCGGGTTGTGGCCGATCTGGCGACGTTTATGCGGCCTCCGCGCACCGCTTATGTGCCCCAGGTGCCGCGTTTGTTTAGCGACAGCCTCAAGGATAACGTGCTGCTGGGCGTGGACCCCAGCGATTTGCAGGCGGCTCTGCATACGGCGGTGCTGGAGGAGGATTTGCACCAATTGGAAACCGGGGTCGATACCTATGTCGGGCCGCGTGGGGTGCGGCTGTCGGGCGGCCAGGTGCAGCGGGCCGCCGCTGCCCGGGCCTTGGTGCGGGGCGTTGAATTGCTGGTGGTCGACGATATGTCCAGCGCCCTCGACGTGGAGACCGAGCAACGGCTGTGGCAGCGTTTGCGGGAAGCCGGCCCCCCGACTTGTCTGGTGGTATCGCATCGCCGTGCTGTTTTGCGTCGGGCCGATCATATTGTCGTCCTCAAAGAGGGGCGGATAGAGGCGCAGGGGGCTTTGCCTGGGCTTTTGCAGGAGAGTGAAGAAATGCGCCTGCTGTGGCGCGACCAGACGTAGGCACAAAGGAGGAAGTTTGTGGTGCAAATCGACACCTGGGAGGAAGCCACCGCCGGTGAGCTGAGCGATTTTTACAATCGCCAGATTGCCCGCATACCGCTGTGCTTTGCCGTAGCTAGCGACGAATTCCAGCGCGGCTTTGAATATCGGGTCAACCCCTGGCCCAACGAAGAGGGGAAAGACGGCCTGGAAGGGCATAGTCAGCGCCAATTGCTGGTGGCCCGGGAGGGAGGGGAAGTGGTGGGTTTTGCCGATATGGGTCGTCAGCTTGAGGAGAAGGGGCCGGCCTGCGGTCTTATCCGCTGTCTGCTCTACGAGCCCGGCCAGCGGCGCGCCGGTCAGGCTTTGCTGGAAGAAGCGGAAGCGTATTTTCGCGGCCTAGGGCTGGCGCAAGTCAAAGCCTTTACGCAAGGAACCTACCCCTTTTTTCAATTCGGTTACGGGGCCTTAAGCCAGACGCTGGGGCACGTCCACGCTCTCTTCGGAATCAACGGCTATCAGGTGGCTCGCTTTGCCAACGACGGCCTGCCGCAGGGATGGAAGATGTATCGGCGGGCATTGGAGAAAGTCTCCTGCCCGGAGGCCCCCGCAGCAGATATCGAGATAAAAATCCAGCATCCCGCCAGTCGGGGGCAACGGCCCAATCTAGCTGTCGAACTATGCCGCGGTGGCGATTTGTTGGCGGTCGGTTGGTCTTCGGCGGCGGAAAGTCATTGTTTGACGGCGGCGGCCCGGCCGCTATTTATCACCGACGAAATACAGGTGATCCAAAAAGACAATTACGGCCGCGGCTGGGGGCGTTATTTGTTGCTGCGGACCTGGTGGGAAATGCAGCAATTGGGCTATACCCAGGCCTGTCTGGGCTGCAGCCTGGGCAATTACCGCGCCCATTTGTTGTATACCAACCTGGGCTATGAAGTGGTAGACGGCAGCAGCGCCTGGTGTAAAGAGCTGTAGCCGCCGGTCCTGCGCTGGGCAGGACCGGCGGCTATATGGGGACTGCTAGGTGCTGTTGAAGATGACTGGTTGGGACCTGCCGCCCGTCGTGCTGGGCCCAAGTCCTATTGGGCGCTGGCGGCCTGCTGCAACAATTCGACCAATGCGGCGTGGCTCCCTTTTTCGGCCTGGGCCAGGGGCGTGGCCCATTGCTCGTCGTCGGGCAGACCGCTCTGGGCTCCTTGTTCCAAGAGCAATTGGGCGACTTCCAGGTGGCCGTAGCGGGCTGCCAGGGCCAGCGGCGTGGCCTGCAGCGATTCTTCGCGGGCGTCGATATTGGCGCCGGCTTCCAGCAGCAGCTTTATAAAGGGGACTTTCTCGGCATCGGCCCATTTAGAGGTCTCGCCGATGATTCGGTGCAGGATGGTGGCCTGGTCCTGGCCCGTGGCGTTGACGTCGGCGCCGTCTTCGATCATCAGGCGCAAAATTTCCACCTTGTCGGTCAGCTCCTGCCCGGGATCGTCGGTATAGCGCAGCCGCGCCTGGTAGAAGGGGCCGCGAATGGGCGCGCCCATCAGGCCAAACCAGTTGGCCTCGGCCAAATCGTGGCGCAAGCACAGTTTTACCAGGCCGATCCGGCCGCCCATAGCCGCGGCGCCGAGGATTTCTGCGGCCATTTCGGGTTTGAGGTGCAAGGTTTCGGCGGCTACCGCGACGCGGCCGCACATGGCTGCCGCGGTGGCAAAGCTGTGGCCGCCGTAGCAGTAGATCAGGTCGAGGATATCGTCAAAGCCGTTTTCCATGGCGCGCTCGGCGGCCGGGCCGGAGGCAAAGACGTAGGCGTTGGGATCGGCGCCGCATTCCAGGAGCAGTTGGCACAGATCGTAATGGCCGGCTTTGGCGGCTTTCCACAGCGGCTCGCCGGCGTTGTTGTAGACGCCCTCGTCGCCGTGGTCCATGGGGAAGGCGGCGTCGGGGTCGGCGCCAAAGTCGAGCAGCAGACGGGCCATGTCCAGGGCCCCGGTTTCGGCGGCTTGGCGCAGGGGCCGGGTGGCGTATTCCAACAGGGCGGGGTCGCCCTCGGCCAGGGCGCGGGCGGTGGCCGGGTCGGATTGGGGGTTGGCCAGGGTGGAGTCGGCTTCGAGCAAGGCCCGGGCCGCGGCCACGTCGTTGGCTTGCACGGCTTCAATGAGCGGGGTCCAGCGTCCGTTATGGGTGGTTTTGGCTGGGTGCTGGGCGAGGAAGTCCTCGATCAGGGCGACGATCTCGGAGTGCCCCCTATCGCGGGCCAGGGCCAGAGCCGAAGTGGCCTGGCGGTTGGGGTAGACGCCGGTGAGGGGGTTGGCGCCTTTGTCCAGCAGCAGCGCGACAATGGCGCGGTGGCCCTGGCGGGCGGCGAATTGAATGGCCAACTGGTCGTTCTGGCTAATGGGGCGGGTGGCCAGGCCGGGGTTGGCCTGCAACAGCTCTTGCACCCGGGCCAGATCGCCGGCCTGGGCGGCGTTGCACAGCGACACGACGGTGGCGAAGGACTGGTCGTTGGAGGGGGCGTTATTGTGCAGCGTATTTTTGGCCATGGCGAATAAATTCTCCTTAAGTTTTTGCCGCCCTGCACGCAGGCGGTTTTTTACGGTATCGGTGCTGGTGCCCAAAAAGGCGGCCACTTCCCGGTGCGAATACTCCCCCATATAAAAGAGGGTCAGGGCTTCGGCCTGGCGGTCGGGCAGGTCGGCTATGGCCTGGTGCAGTACTTGGCGCATATCGCGCTCCTCGGCTAGGCGGTCGGGGCGGGGCTCCTGGGCGGCTAATTGCGGCACGGAATCAAGCGGTGTGGCGTCGAGACTGGGGCGGCGCCGGGCCATCAGGCATTGGCGGTGCAGAATCTGCCGGAACCAACTGGTAAAAGCCGGGGCCTCGCGCAGTTGGGCCAGCTTGCCGTAGGCCCCTATAAAGGCTTCCTGGGCGGTGTCCTGGGCCAGGTGGAAATCGCCCAATTGGGCGTAGGCGTAACCCACGGCCATATCCTGGAAGCGTTCGACCAGGGAATCGTAGGCCCTGAGCTGGCCCTGTTGGGCGGCTTGGACCAGATCTTCGACGGTGGTCACTGATGGGGGCCGGGGGGGAAAGGGTATAAAGGATTCATAAATGGTCTCCTGAGTAGAGGGTGTATGGCACTATTTTGAAGGCCTTCTACTCTAAGGGATGCAAAGGGGGAGATAGGGTGTACCTACTTCTCCTTTTTTTTAAAAAAATATTTAGCTGGGTAAATAATATAGTAGGGAAGGAAGGGACGGGTTGTGGCGTTTACGGCTGGCGGCGGCCCTGTTGTCGGGATCGAACTGTGAGGGCAACTCGTCCGCGCTCTTGTTCTATCGACCTATCAAGCCGGCCGTTTGGGCAGCCGCACGGTAAAGGTCGTGCCCACGCCCAACTGGCTGGCCACGTCAATGGTCCCCTCCAGCAGGCCCGCCGATTTTTGCGCGATGGCCAACCCCAGGCCGGTGCCTTCCTGCTTGCCGCCGTCGGCTTGGTCGACTTGCTTGAATTCGTCAAAAATATGCGGCAGATCCGCCTCGGCGATGCCGATACCGGTGTCGGCCACGGCCACCTCAACTTGGGCCCCGAGGGAGCGGGCAGTCAGGGAAATAGAGCCCTGGTCGGTGAATTTGACCGCGTTGCTGAGCAAATTCATCACAATGCGCCGCAGGCGGTCGGGGTCGGTGTATAGGACCAGCTCCGGCTCTACCTGGCACTGCAAATCGACGCCGGTTTTGACCATGGGGGAAACGGCGGCAGCGCATTCGTCGACCAGGGGGGCCAGGGGCACTTCCTCGGGATTGATATCGACGCGATCGGCTTCGATTTTGGACAGGTCGAGAATATCGTTGATCAGCGACAGTAAGTGATCGGCACTGGTGCGGATATTCTCCAAATTGCGGTACTGTCGCTCTTCGAGGACCTCTTTGTTTCTTCTCAATAAGATCCGCGTATAGCCGATAATGGCGTTCATCGGGGTGCGCAAATCGTGCGACATGCGGGCTAAAAATTCCGATTTGTGGCGGTTGGCCGTTTGGATCTGGTGATTCTGTTCCAGGGTGCGCTGCGACAATTCTTCCACCTGCAGCAACTGGGCCTGCAAGTTGCGGCTGGTGCGGGCGACGTTGCGGGCCAGGAAGATCGATACCGATATCAGGAAGGCGAGAATGCAGTAGAAGAGGGAATAGTCGAATTGGCGTTCGAGCAGCAACCGGCCAACGGCCAAGATATTGGGGCCAAAGCCCAGGGCAACGATCCAACTGCCGTCGCCCCGGCGCCAACCGCTTATGCCCAAGCGTACGACCTCGGTCAAGAGCAACGCCAGAGCAATTAGATTGGCGGCGGCGAAATAGCTGTAATAGTCGGTGGTCCAGGCGGTCAGGGCGGTGATATCGCCGCCCCAGACCAGGCTGATAAAGAAGAAACCCACCACGGCCCACAGGATGTAGACGGCGCGGACCCCGTAGGTAAAAAAGGAGGACGGGGAAATATGGGCCAATTTGTAGAGCAAGGTGGCCCCACCCAGCAGCAGGCCGACCATTTGCACCGCGACAAACCACATATTGGGGGCGTTGATCTCAAAGGTCGGGCCGCCGTAAAAGGACAATCCGAAGGCCGAGTCCAGGGCGATCAGCACCTCAAAGTAAATTCCGGCGCCCAAGCCGCCGGCGAAAAGGCCGAAATAGAGGTTTTCGCGGGCTTTGGGATAAAACAGGAAGAGGAATAAATGCAGCAGGGCGAAGGTGAACAACGTACCGCTGATAAACATCTGGTAGGCCGTGGCCAGGCGGGTATCCAGGCGCACTTTTTCAATCCGCTGATTGTACAATTCGGTGAGGATGCCCGGGACGTCCTCGTCGGGGATACTTTCGTCGAGCAGGAATAGGTCGCCCAATCGGTCGGCATCGCTGTATTTGCCCGCCCCCGGGCTCCAGGCCACCCAGGTAGCCGAGCCGTCCTCGTCGCGGTCCCACAGCGATAGGTCAAAGCCGATCACGGTCTGGGGCTGGAGCAGGGCCTCGCCGGTTATGCGGCCAATATCGATGCGCCATTCGCTGCGGTAGCCGGTGTTGTGCCAGACCACCTCCACCTGGAAATCGTCCATGCTGCCGGCCCCGTAGACGCCGCGGTTTTGGCCGCGGAAAAAATATTGTACGGGGGCGCTCCACTCCTGGTGCCGTAAGTGGAGATATAATTCACAGCCGTCCTGGCTATTGTAGGTGCCCTGGGGCGGTTGGATGGGCACCAACGAATCGTCCTGGACATCGACGGCGACGTAGAGGATCTGGGCGTCTCTATCAAAGCCGACCATATAATATGCGCGCAGATCATCGCCCGAGGTCAACGGGTCGCCGTCGTGGGCAAAGCGGAGGTCGTAGTGGGTGGCGTCGGCGGGCCAATCGCCCAGGTCGCCGTCGAGGGTGATATCCTGGAGCCGTTGCGCCAGGGCCAGGGTGCCGTTGTGGGCGTTGGCCGGGGCGCTGGCCAACAGAATTATCAGCAACGGCAGCCAGCAGCGGAAGGGTAGTTTTATCACAGCGGTTCTTAGGCTGGAGGAACACGGTCGGTTGTGCAGATCAAATTAGGCAAAAAGGGGGTTATCCCGCAAAGCTAGGCCCGTGTCTATTAGGCACAGGAGTGGAGAATCTCATATCATATAACCAATTAACCAAGAGTCGTTAAGTAACCGTTCCAAAAGGCCTGGGGAATCCATTATGAGATGGTGCCTTTTCATTAGCCTATCCGTCGCCTTAACGGCCCTCCCTGCGACAACGGCGGATTTCTTGTGTGCCGGTTTCCAGGGCACAGAGCTGGCACCGGCTCCGTCGGGAGGGGCGGCCAAGCTCGTTTCAAGCGTTCATACGGGGACTCGACAGGTGCTTGTTGTCTTCGCCCAATTCCGCGGCGAGACGCCTAATCGGGTGGTGCCCCCGGTCTGGGCGGAAACGATATTTGATCCAGAGCTACCGGGCAGTTTCAGCCATTTCTACGAGACTATGTCCTTCGGGCAATTGCAGGTAAGGGGGGACGTGGCGCCCCGAGTGTACACCTCGGCACAAGAAGCCGCCACCTATCTGGCCGACGATTCCACCCAACCGGGTCAGTTCGGCCGCTTTGTCCGGGAGGTCCTCAAGCAGGCCGACCAGGATATTGACTTCTCGCGCTACGACAACGATGGTCCGGACGGCCTGCCTGATTCGGGCGACGACGACGGGCTCGTCGACGCCGTCTTCCTGGTATTGGCTGCGACGCCGACCAACTTCCTGCTAGGGGGGGCCACTGGTGTCTCCAGCCTGGGGCTTTCCGAGGATTTTTCCACAGATGATATCGGCGTGGGGGGACCCATTGGGATTCGTTCCAAGCAAGGTACCGTACAGCGGGGGCGGACCTTTGCCGAGGCCGTTGGCACCATGACCCATGAATACGGTCACGTGCTGGGGCTGCCCGATCTCTTCGACGTGGCCTTTCTCAAACGCGGTGATGCTCCCCCCGCCGAGGATTCAGCCGGCATCGGCCGGTGGGGGCTTATGGGGTGGGGGGCCAATGGCTGGCAGGGCAACGACGGCCCCACAAGTTTTAGCGCCTGGAGTCGCTGGATGCTGGGTTGGGCGCAAACCACTACCATCGGCGCCGATCGGGAGCAGATGCATCTGCCCGAAATAGGCAACGACGGCCAGGTCTATTCGGTCCCCCTTGGACCCGGGGAATTTTTTCTGTTTGAATACCGCCCGGTTGGGACTACCTACTATGACCGTCATATCCCAGCGGGCGGATTATTGATCTGGCATATCGGTTTAGATCCGGACACCGGCGTCCAGCTCATCGACCTGGAATGCGCCGATGGGCGTTGGCAGGATGGCGGCTATCCCGCCGGCACCCGGGCCGATGCCGATGCCGGTGGGGACAATCTCGATTTCTGGGCCCACGAGACGGCCTACACCCGGGCCCACAGCGGTAATCTGGGGGACCAGACCGATCCCTTTGATGGTGTCCGCTTTGCGGCCTTCACCCCCACCACCAACCCCGCCGCCCGTAGCTACGACGGCCAACGGGTGATCCGTGTCGACGATATCCGCATAGCCGACGGGGTGGTGACGGCCCAGGTACAGACCGATCCGCTGGCAGCGCGGATTGTCACCCCGCGGGTGGCCGATGCCGGGGGCGATGGCTTTCTTAGTCCCGGTGAAGAGGGCGCGGTGCAGCTGCGGGTTATCAACGAAGGGGGGCTGGTGGCCCGGGCGGTACGGGTCGTCCTGTCCACCGACGAGCCGCTGGTTGAGATCATCCGTCCCCAAGCCACCTTCGGCGATATAGATGTGGGCCGTTATTCCAGCGAGCCCGGCGGCGGTTTTCCCCGTCTTCGGCTCGACACCGCAGTCGAAGGCAATCCAGTTTTTCAAGTCAGCCTAGAATTGTTTGTCGACGACCAGCTGGTCGAGACCCAAACCATCAGCGTAGACGTGGTGTCGACCTACAAGCTCAGCGGCCGCGTTGCCGATACCCAGGGAGCAGGTCTGTCCCGGGTGGAATTAATCCTGCAAAATTCGCCTGGATTGCCCGGTAGCACCTTCATCCGCCTCCGCACCGATGATGAGGGCTACTTCGAACGCGATCTGCCCCCGGGCACCTATTCCATCACCGTCGAGCGCCCGAATGGGCCCGCGGCGGATCGGCAGCTGCGCCTGTCCGCCGACCGCCATCTGGAATTCTTCCTGCCCGATCTCTACCCAGTAACCGGTGTAGTCCGCAATGCCGAGGGGCACGGACTTAGTGGGGTGGCCCTCCAGGTCCGGGGCGGTACGGGGTTTACCTACGCCAATTCCGGCGGCGATGGACACTATACACTCAATTTACCGGCGGGTATCCATACCCTGGTGGTATCGCGCAATTTTGCCCGTGACGGCGAAATCTATCCAGAGCAGATTGTTGGCGAAATTGTGGTTGACGGCCCTCGACAATACGATCTGGTTCTGCAGCGGGGTGCCATTGTTAGGCTCACCGCCGAGTCTGAGGTGGATAACGGCGTACCTGCTTTGCTGTACGTCCGCCATCCTCTTTTTCTGCGGATTTTCGATATTGGTGCTGAAGGGGCAAGCACCCTCCTTATTCCCAATGTGTACCGTATTCATCCTTTCTCTCGCTTGCCCGAGCCGTATCTATTACCCCCGTCACCTCTCTATTTTGTGGCAGGCGACACGACGATCCAGGTCCCAATCGCCCGCGGCGTCCAGGTGGGTGGCACCCTGCACGATGAAGGTGTCCAACCGCACTTCTCCGCCAATTTGCTGCTGACCCCTTTGGCGGGGGGGCTAGCCGCCACGGCCCGTATTGGTAGCGATGGCGCCTGGGAAGCGCTGCTTATTCCGGGGCGCTATGAAGCCTCCTTTGTTCCGAACGGCGCGGGCAGTACCCCCGCCCAGGTGCTGGGTACGATCGAGGTCGACAGCGACCGTAGGCGCTTTGACTTCACCACCGTAGCGGGGCGTCCAATCGGCGGCCATCTAGCCTCTGTGGCCAATCTCGATGGGCTGAGCATTCTGGCCCATTCGCTACCCGGCGCCTTTCGCAGCTTCAGTCCGATCGAAACCGATGGGTCTTTCCAACTGTCTCTGGTGCCGGGTTCGTACGAGTTTTTCGCCTTGTACGAGGGCGCCTACTGGTCCCTGGGCCAGCGCACAGTTATCCCAGGTGAGCCTGTGGAGCTACACAGTCCTAGTGGGGCGACCGTGGTAGGGCGGGTGCTCGATTCGGCGGGGTCCCCCGCAGCCAACGCATTGGTCTTTTTGGCCGATGATCCGCTGACCCTGACCCAAGCGATGTCGATGGGCCATCACAGCGGCGGCTTGGCGGCGGCGGCAATTACCAACGGCGACGGTCGCTTTGAGTTGACCGTTGCGCCGGGTCCATACGCCCTAGTCGCGCTACCTGGATACGGTCGCGGTTTGGGCTTGGTACGTCATATAACTGCCAGCGGTCAGGACTCCATCGATCTGTCTTTGCCCGAGTCCGGTCCGGCGCACGAGTTATACGGCGATATTTTGCTTGAAGAGGGGACGCCCCGTGGCCAGATACTGCTCTGGTTTTACAATGAAACCGCCGGCACCATCTACGCCGACATCGACGATGCGCCCAATTATCATCTGCGCCTGCCTGCGGGACGTTACCAGGCGCGCGTGGGGATGTTTAGTGCCGCCCGGGGATTTTACCGCCTCGCCAATCCGGGCTTTATCGATTTGGACACCCCCCAACGGTGGGATATCCGCTTAGACCAAACGGCCACCCTTGTAGAGGAAGGGGACGCCTTGCCGTCGAGCTGGGCCGCCCTGGAGCCTAATTATCCCAACCCGTTCAATCCCGCGACCACTATTTCCTATGTTTTGTCCACCCCCGCCCAAGTGGACCTGGTCCTCTACAATGCCCTGGGGCAGGAGATCCGGCGGCTGGTGCAGAGCCTGCAGCCGGCCGGGCATTTTGCCGTCCAATGGGACGGGCGCAATGCTGGCGGCCAGGACATGGCCAGCGGGGTCTACTTCTATCGCTTGGTGGCCAAGGGGGGCGGAACGGACTTTGTCCAAACGAGGAAGTTGGCCCTAATCCGTTGAGCGGTTTGGGTAAAAGGCCCCTCACTCATTTTGTTTTTCTTTTTTTACTAAGAGACAGCTTTTACCCCTTATTTTTTCACTTTGAAAGAGGTCAAACCATGAGCAAACGCAAACAACACACCGCCACCTTCAAAGCCAAAGTCGCCCTGGAGGCGCTCAAAGGAGTAGAAACGGTCAGCCAGTTGGCTAGCCGCTATGGCGTCCACTCCACCCAGATCAGCCACTGGAAACGCCAGTTGCTGGCAGGGGCAGAAGCCTCTTCGCCTCGCCCGGCGGTCGGACGACCCGGGCGAAGCGCTCCAAGCCCAATTGTATGAGCAAATCGGTCTATTACTATCAACCGGCCCCGAATCGGCGGAAACTTGCACCTGATGCGCTTGATTGACGAAGAATTCCTGCGCCACCCCTTTATCGGCTCTCGTCGCCTGTGCGACTATCTGCAGCGGGCGGGCTACTTCATCATTCGCAAGCGGATTCAACGCTTAATGCGCCTGATGGGGCTGGAAGCCGTCTATCCCAAGCTGAAAACCTCGACCGCCCATCCCCAGCACAAGATCTACCCCTATCTCTTGCACCAGGTCGAAGTAGGCTACCCCAACCACGTGTGGTCCACCGACATCACCTATCTTCCGATGCCCACCGGTTTCATGTATCTGGTCGCCATCATGGATTGGTATAGCCGCTATGTCCTGGCCTGTGAACTCTCCAATACCTTGGATGGCTATTTCTGTTTGGACGCCCTTCATCAACGGCCCCATCAAGTGCTGGCCCAACAAACGCCCGCCGAGGTCCACTTTGCACGGCGGTAAAGGTATTTTACCTTTTGTTAAAATAAGCCAGACAGAACGGGAGCCATAGATGGCCAGGCTATTTCTCATCGCGTTGCTGGCGCTCCTGACGGGTTGCGGCGAGCAGACTGCCCGGATGCTGGACGCCCCTGAATCGGGGGATAAGACCAGCCTTTTTGCCGATCCCGGCCTGGAGGCGGCGGTGCGCCAGGCGCTGGACCGCCCAGAGGGCCCTTTGCCCGAGACCCACTTGACGGCCCTGCAACAACTCGACGCGACCGAGCGGGCCATTGTCCGGCTGCAGGGCCTTAGCCGACTCCCGGCGTTGGAGCGTCTCTGGCTGGCGGGCAACCAGATCGAGGACCTCGGCCCCTTAACGGACCTGACCAGGTTGCAGATACTGGATCTGGCCGACAACCGAATCCTGGATCTGGCTCCTCTGACCGATCTGCGGCAATTGACCCATCTCAACCTCGATTTCAACCAGCTCTCGGTCCTGGGACCGCTGGGGCGGCTGCAGCGGCTGACCCTCATAAACCTCAATGCCAACCGGATCCGGGACATTTCGGTGCTGGTGGGGCTGCCCCAATTGCGCTGGGTGGAGTTGGCGGGCAACCCCCTCGACCAAGAGGCCCTCGCCCACCATCTGCCCGATCTGGTGCAGGCCGGCGTGCAGGTCAATTTCTCTCAATCTTTAGACGGGGTCGCCGTCTTCCCCGAGCTGGCCTTGGAACGGCTGATGCGCCAACTGGCGCGCAAAAACCTGGGCCATCTGGTGCAGCGGGACCTGGATAGGATCCAACAGGTGGAGATCACCGCCGCCGATGGGGTCACCGATCTGCGGGGCTTTCACCACCTGGAGAAACTGACCCGGCTGCGGATCGAGCACAGCCGAATCGGCGATTTCGCGCCCTTGGCCGCCTTGCACCAGCTGCACACGCTGGAGATAGTCAGCACCCCGATGGTGGACCTGACGCCGCTGGCGGGGTTGACCGAGTTGCGCCGATTGGTCCTCGAAAACACCGGCGTGTCGGATCTCAGGCCGTTGGCGGCTTTGGCGCGGTTGAGAGAGCTCTGGCTGGCGGGCAACCACATCCGCGATCTGACGCCTTTGGGCGGCCTGACTACCGTGCAGCAACTGGATATTTCCGACAATGGGGTGAGGGATTTAAGCCCGCTGCGGGCCCTGTGGCGTTTGCGGGGGCTCAATATCGCCAGCAACTCAATCACCGAGATCGCCGAGCTGGCTTCTTTACGCCTGCTGGCCGAGTTGAATCTGTCCGGCAACCAAGTCGCCGACCTCGCCCCACTCGCCGAGCTGTCCCTGCGCCAATTGAACAGCGCCAGTAATCAGGTCACCGATCTGGCCCCGCTGTCCAGGCTGTCCAGCCTGCAGAGCCTGGAGGTGTCATTCAACCAGGTAGCCGATCTGGCACCCCTTGCGGGTCTGGCGTTGCAGCAGTTGGATTTCGCCCATAACGAGGTGGTCGATCTAGCGCCGTTGCAGGAGGTGGTCTCTCTGTCCCGGCTGGTCTTCTTCGACAACCAGGTAGCCGATCTGGCGCCCCTTGCGGGTCTGGGAGGGTTGCAGACGCTGAGTCTGGCGCGCAACCGGGTAGCCAATCTGGCGCCGTTGGCCGGGTTGGCGCGCCTACAGGAAGTGCGAGCCGATTCTAACCGCATTGAAGACTTGGCGTCGTTGTTGGGGCTGGAGCGCCTGGAATTTGCCCTCCTCGCCAACAACCCCTTAAGCCAAGAAGCGCTCGACGTGCAAATCCCCGCCCTGCGTCAAGCAGGGGTGGAAGTGGTATTAGACGAATAAAAGGGAGCAAATGCCTACACAAGCCTATCATGCGGGACGGTAAAAGCTGTCTTATTTTTTCGCAAAATTGGTCTTGACAAAGGGGTCCACCTTACATGACAGGCCGAAAAAGAGCCCTCTTAGAGCTCAATCTTGCTACGTTGATGTTCGGCTTTATGGGGCCACTGGGAAAATCGATTTCCCTAACCCCACTGCCAATCACTTTCTGGAGAGCAACCTCTGCGGCACTATTTTTGTTTCTTATTGGAAGACGAATAAAAGGCCATTCGAGTATAAAGAGCAGAAAGGATCTGCTTACCTTCTTGGCAATTGCTGTTTTCATAGCTCTTCAGTCGATCCTTTTTTTTCGGTCGGTTCAGGCTTCCACCGTTGCAATTGCCGTCATAACCATCTACACCTATCCGATCTTGATGGTATTTCTTGAGAGTTGGCTCTTTGGGGGGCGGATCAGACTACAGGATATTGGCAGTGCGGTCATGGTGTTAGTTGGGATCTTCTGTATAACCCCAGAGCGCGATTTCTCGAATGCAACGTTCCAAGGTGTTGTCTTTGGTGTGCTGGCAGGGCTCACGGTGCCAGTTATTATTTTGACGAGGAGGAAGTTCCTGGTGGGCAGGTACACTAGTTGGGACATAACGGCCTATGAGTTCGGTTTTGTGGGCCTGATTCTATTCCCAATCATGGTTTTCACTAAGAACTTCAGTCCTCTCCCGGGCCCTGATAACATTGTCTACCTATTGTTCCTGGGATTATTTGCCACTGGTCTAGGACGGATGCTGCTGGTGAAGAGCCAGGTTCATCTATCCGGAAAAACCGTGGGTTTGACTATAACGCTCGAAGTCCTGTATGGAATCGCTTTTGCCCTCGTATTGCTGTCAGAGATCCCCACACAGCGAGAGATGCTTGGTGGCTTGATCGTCCTGGCCGTAGTTCTATTCGAGACGCTGAGAGGTCGGAAGGAAGCCTAATTCAGGAGGCAAGACTATCGTCTCCTGGCCCGCTCGCATTGAGTGCGCACTGCGCACGGCCATACCCGCTGCGTCGCTGACGTTCCTTGGCCCTGGCGGGCAATGGCTATACGCCATTGGGGTATCACCGGCCGTTAGCGGCAATACAATCAACTGATTAAATCTGGTCCGTAAGAGGGGTGAATGGCTAATACAGATGAAGTTCAGCTTCGCGCCGCGACTGAGGAGGACGTTCTGGCCCTCATAGATATAGCACGAAAGGCGTTCCTCTTTGCTTTTTGGGAGTTGTCACCTATCCAAGTACTACGCGACTGGGTCGCCGATGATTTTGAAGGGCGGTGCTATCCAGAGCGATGGCCTCGGATGATCGTCGCTACGGTGTGTGGTAAGCCGGTCGGGCTTGTCGAGCCTGTGGACGACCATATTAGTGGGCTATGGATCCATCCCCATTATCATCGGCAGGGGATTGGCACTCAGCTTCTCCAGGCTGGAGAAGAGGTGGTGCGTCAGCACGGCCACTCTAAAGTATGGCTAATGGTTTCATGTTTTAACGCTGGGGCGCCGATGTTTTATAGGGCGCTTGGTTATCATAAAGTTGGTGTTGAGACAGAGATCCTCTCTACGGGAATCGAGGAGGATTTGACAAGATTTGAGCGCGACTTATGAAGGAGGGGTAGTCTGAGATGAAAGCCAAACAGATCCAAGCATACTTCCACAAGACAGGGCCCTGGGTGAACTGGAAGAGTACCACCGACATCTTCACTGCAGGGAGTGGTGAGAAGGAGATTGAACGAGTCCGAGTAGCCTGGAAGCCGACCTGGATAGCGCTGCGGCAGGCAGTGGACGATGGCATAGATTTGTTCATCAGTCACGAGTCCATTGGTGCAAAGGCCCGGAATGGATCGATGCAGATGGATGCAGCCTTCATGCTCGATGATGAGAGGGAGGTCTTCTCTTGGCTTGGGGAGAGTGGGCTGGCGGTCTACCGCTGCCATGACTATCTGGATGTGGTGGCAGAATTCGGCGTTCGCGCATCCTGGCAACGAGGTCTCCAGCTTGGCGACAACATCATTGCCGAGAATGAATACCTCGTTGTCAGCGAGATAGCGGAATTGCGACTTGAGGACTTGGCCAGGAAAGTGCTGCGGCACTGCCGAGAGCTGGGCCAAACATCCTTGCAAATGCTAGGGGATCCAAAACAGCTGGTTTCACGAGTGGGAACTGGAACCGGTATGATTTGCGATCCAGGTGGATACCGGCAAATGGGTGCGGATGTGGGCATTTGTGTGGATGATGCAATGAATTTCGTGCGAGATGGGGAATTGCTGAAAGCGATAGGGTTTCCAATTCTCGTTGTCAATCACGGAGTGGCAGAAGAGTGGGGCATGGTGAATTTGGCTCAGCATCTGCAAGGAATTTTCCCAGATCTTCAGATTGATCACCTGCCACAACAGTGTCTCTATCAGACTGTAACGGCCTGACGGCCTAGAAGGGAAACCCGCCAGGTCGTCTGCTACTTCATGGCCGTCTAATGAAGTTCCTGGTGCCGATGATTAAAACCAAATCGGGCATGGTCTGATAGGCCAGATTGTGGTACGTGCAAAAGAGTGCTCTCCCCGATCCGAGCGAGTCGGGGAGAGCACTCTTTTTTCAGGTTTGGAGGGAATCTGACGCGAATTAGCGGGGCCAAGCAGTAAGGGGGCGCCGGTTCAGGTACCGCTTACTCGGATTTTGCCCCCTGTGGGTTGAGCAGTTCCAATAGCGCCCACACCGGATCGTGGTCTGAAGCTGTATAGTGCGTGGGCTTGCCCACCTTGAGCAACCGCCAGCGATCTTTGGGGCGGTACATGATATGATCGATCTCATCCAAAATTTGCCCGTCGCTATCCCTCACATAAACAAACCCGGCCTGCTCGTAATGCTGCATGGCAATATCACCGGGGCGAGAATTGAAGTCGCCGAGGATGACCATGGGAATATCCGCAGGGCCGCCGCTGTCAATCCAGGCAACCATCTCCTTTGCCTGGTGGGCGGCAAAGGGATCGTTCTCGTGCGCCAAATGAGTGGTCAGGATTCGGACCCGCTCCCCGGCCATGGTGATGTCTATTTCAATGGCGGATCGGTCCTCCCCCTCTGGCTCCTCCACCCAGAACAATCTGTGATTTAGTGGCGGATAATTGGCCAGCAGGCCTTCTCCGTAGTCCCCATCGCGCCATCCTTTGAGGGCGGGGGCGAAGAGAGCGTGCATATTGGTTTGTTTGCCCAGATAAGCGATAACGTCAACACCCTTTGAGCGTTCGTTGGCCCGGTCTACCTCCTGGTGGCCCGAGATATCTGGGTCAATCTCGTTGATCACGGTGGCCAGTGAGTCGTAGCCCCCAGGCCTTTCGGCATTGTGGTAGCCCCACAGATTGTAGGACAGGAACTTTACCTGCGCCGGATACTGGGCCCATACCACTGTGTGGGCCAGAGTCAGGACAGCGACAAGCCAAAGAAACCGCTGGCTTGGGAGAAGCGGCGCGTAAACAGTTGTGTCCTTCAGTGTCGACATATAGGATACTCCGGGATTATTCGCCCGTCTGGCGAAAGGTGACAATTACCGCAGGGTGGTCGGAGGGCCATTTCACTGGATGCCACCGGTACATGTGGGCGTCAATGGGGCGAAAACCACCCCCTTTGTAGTAGACCCGATCTATCCGGCGGCCCTCTTCGGACCGCACCCGTGAGTGAAGTTGGCGGTAGGCGTCGATCAGCCCTTGGTCCTCAAGCTCTTTGCTTACCGGCCATTCCACCGCCAGGCCGCCGTGTCGATCGGCCGTGGCCTCGGTCCAGTCGAGGTGGGAGTAGCTATTCCAATCGCCGGAGACAAAGACCGGCACTTTATCGGCGGCGTCCAGGGCCGGGGAAATTTGGCGCAGAATCTCCTTGGTCTGCTCGTAGCGCGGCAGCGGTGGATACTCCCAGTCGGCGCCGGCTATTTTCTCGCCGTCGATCAATTGCTGGGCCGTTACGTCTGGGGCCCGCCACGGTCTGCGGGGGCGGGTGGACTGATAGTTGTTCCACACCGTGTAGAAGGCGATCTCCTGGTCCGGATTGATGCCGATATAGGCTCCGCCGCTCATGAAAGGCTTGAAGACGCGGTGGACGGTGTTGATCGGAAAACGGCTCATGATGGAGTGGTTGGAATTGTCGTCGGCACTCATCGAGCTGCGCAGGTAGAAGTAGTAGTCGAGGGAATCGGCGATGATGGCGCCGGCCCCGTACGTCTCCTGCATGGCGATGATATCGGCGCCACTTTCGCGGATGATATCGATGGTGCGTTCGACGCCGACACTTTCCCCGTGCGATTTGCCGCCGTGCCAGATATTGAAGGTCATCACCTTTAGATCGTCGTCGTCCAGGACCGGCTCCACGACCCGAGTTTGGGCGATGGTCTCGTAGCTGGCTTTGAGCTGATCGCCCGCCACGACCCGGTCCCACAGGCGGACTTCATCGATGCGGCCGGTGAAACTCTCGCGTTCGCCGTGCCAACGGGCCAGAATGCCGCCGACGACGGTATGGGTGGAATCGGCGATCTGGCTGAGCCAACCGGTGTCGTAAATGGCGACGTTGCGGCCGTCGTAGTAAAGGCGTGCCTCATTTTGGGTGCGATCCAGCGTGAAAGCGAGTTGGTGCCAGCGACCATCGTTGATGGGTTGTCGCTGGGGCGTGGCCTGGTAGGAATAGCTGGGATTATCTCGGTCGATGCCGCGGAACATCATCCCCACCGTAGTGGCGGCTTTCTTCTTGGGGCCCTCTTCTTCGTGGTGGGCGGGGCCGAGGATTTGCCATTCCCAACTGCCGTTGGCCTGCGAGCGGATCGCCCACCCTCTGGTCTGGTTGGTGGTGCCGCGCCAGCCGCTGAAGCCGTCCATGCTGCTGACGATACGGTTGTCGTCTACCGTGCCTGGATCCATCTGCACCCAGACCTCTACAGAGAGATCGCCGTCCCCTTTGAGGGCTTCCACCTGGCCCAGGTCGACGGGGTAGCGGTTTACCGCAGCCCCCGTCAGATCGAGGCTGCGGCCGACGACGCCGTCGTCGAAAGACCCGGGTTTAGCGGTCGTGACCGATCCGCGGCCTTGGCCCGTATTGGTCAGGTTGCCTTCGAATGATAGATGGACGAGGGGGGACTCGGTGGCTTGGGCCAGCCCGACCGCCAATACAGTAAGGACGAGCAAGAGGGGGATGGTGCAGGTACCCGAAGGAAGCGAAGGGGAGGGCATAGTCAATGCTTTCGTTGGGATCAAGGAGGAGTTGTTGTCGCTACAAAATACCTATTTATTGGGCACCGGCCGGAGGTATACCAATCTGGTTGGGCCATAGGGCAGAGTCAACAGGCGGGTCGAGTCGAAAGCTAGCCCAGGGGGAAATTAGGTCCGGTTACGGCGCTTTCAGGCCCGCTTCAAGATAGCGGCGGAAATGCTCTAAATTGGGTGTGGTGAGGGCAGGGTCTTTGGCGCGTTCGTCGTAGCGCCGCACTTGCACGGCGTCTTTGTAGTGCGGGTTCTTTTCGAAGGCTTTGGCCTGGGCAGGGGTAAAGGGGCCGCCCTGGAGTTCGAGGCTTTTGACCGAGACGGGGGACAGTTCACCAAAGTAGGAATCTTCGGTGGCGCACAGGTAGCGTTTGGCGGCGACGTGGAGTTTTCCCGGTTCGGTGACCGCCGCTTCAAAGTGTTGTTCGAGGAATCGGGCCCCGACCAATTCGTGGCGTCCGTCTGCTTCTCGGTCGATGGAATCTTCCGATTCGTCCATCACGTGGCCGTAGTCGTGCAATAAGGCGGCGGCGATGAGGGTGTCCGATTGGCCTTCTTGCTCGGCGAAATGGGCGGCTTGTAAGGCGTGCTGGGATTGGGTGACGACTTCGCCGCCGTCGTAGAGGGCGTTGCCGTTGCGGTGGAAAGTATCGAGTATTTGGTCGATGATAGTCATAGGTCCGGATCCGGGGTTGCTGTTGAGGGGGCTGGCGAATGGTCGCTATAGCTAAGCTAGATTGATAGGATAAGGAAACACAAAAGTCAATGAACAAGGACAACCACCAGCCGGTGTGGAAAATTTCCGCGTTTCGGCGCATCCTGCTGGGCACCGTGGCGATGACGGTGGCGATGCAGGCCGAGCGCTTGGCGGTGAGCTGGTTCGTGCTGGTGCAGACGGACTCGGTTTTCTTGACGGCGGCCTCCTTTGCCATTCGCAAGATACCCAGCAGTCTGATCGCGCCGTTGGCCGGTGATCTTTGCGACCGCCTGCCGCCCAGTTGGGTGCTGGTGGCCGCGACGTTGTACAAAGCGATCATTGTCTTGCTGATGGGGTGGTTGAGTCTAAGCGATTTTGAGCAGCTCTGGGCGGTGTTCGCGCTGGCTGCTCTCAGCGGTATCGGCCGCTCTTTCGAAACGCCCGCTACCCAAAGGTTAATCACCGATACGGTTCCAAGAGGGATGATCCTGCAGGGGGTGGCCCTGCAAGGGACGGCGATGCGGGCTATCGGTGCCTTTGGGAGCTTGGCAAGCGGGTTTGCCATCCATGCCATTGGCGCCCCCGCTGTGCTTTTTGCCGGAGTTGGGGCGCTTGTAGTTGGGGCGGCGATTATCGGCACCTTACCAGCGACCCGACCGCCTCAGAGCATCCAACAGTCTGCCGGACTTGCCATGTTATGGGAATCGCTCAGGGGATTGAAGTGGCTGCTGGGACGGCCCGTGGTGGGCAGCCTGTTGTGGGCAGCCTTTGTCGTTGAGATGTTCGGTTTTGCCTATAGCGCCCTATTGCCGTCGGTGGCGCACAATGTGCTGCACTTGGGGGCAGATGGCTTGGGCCAGCTCACCTTTGCTGCCGGCCTGGGGTCGATGGTCGGGGTGGCCGTGCTGACAGCGGCCAGTGCATTTCCGCGCAAGGGGCTGCTATTTATTGGGATCACTGTGGCCTACGGCGTTTTTATCGCGGCTTTTGCCGCTTCGGACCTTTTTCTGCTGTCCCTGTTGCTGGTGGCCGGGGTGGGCGCGGGGGCCGGGATGTTCGATACCATGCAGATGACCCTGCTGCAGCAGAATGTCCCCGATCAGGCGCGGGGGCGGGCGATTGGCGGGTGGGTATTTGCCATCAATTTTGCCTGGATCGGCCAGATGCTGCTGGGCTATGTCGCCGAGTTGGTTGGGGTAGAGTGGGCTCTTGGCGGGGCCGGGGGACTAGTGCTACTCACCGGGCTTGCGGCGTTTCTGGTTGCGCCTGGGTTGCGGCGTGTTTGAGTCGTCTAATACCAAATTGACCTCAAAATGTCCGGATGTTTCCCGCCGCTACCCAAGGACCGCCTGCCGAACATCCGGACATCTCCACATCAAATTGGTCTAAATACAACCAATTACCTCCTTCAATCTACCCGCTATAGGGCCCCTCAGGCCCTTGCAACTGGGTCATTAAAGCGCTGGCCTCGGCGGCAATTTTATCCAGCTCGTCGGGGGTAAATGACCAGGTATAGATCGTCTCGGGCTGGGTGAAATAGATCTCGGCCCGGTACTGGTCCTGCTGTGGGTGCTTGTACTGCAGGGCCAGGGCGTAGAGGCCCAACTGCAGGCGGTGGCGGTGGGCTTGGGTCTCGATATCGGCGGCCTCCACCCGGCCGGTCTTGAAATCGACTAGATACCAACCGGCTTCATCCTGGGCAAGGCGGTCGATGACCCCTTCCACCTGGCCGGGTCCCAGATCCAGGGTAAAGGGGCGCTCGGCACGGACAATGGGGTCCAGGGCCAGGCGGTGGGCCAGGGGCGAGGCGGCAAAGCGCTGTAATAGGTTGATAAGTTCCTTCCTACAGCGGCTTTCTTCTTGCGGATCTAGGAAACCGGTCTGGAGCAGCAATTGGTCGAGTTGCCGGGGCCAGCGGTCTGGGGCTTGGTGGGCCAGATTGGCGAGGGCGGCGTGGGCCAGTTCGCCCAAACGCAGGGCAGCCCGGCGGTTCTCTTGGGCCGGGTCGAAACCGCCGGCGGGCAGGCCCAGGATATACTGGGCATGGTATTCTGCTGGATTTTCGGCGAATAGCGCCAATTGAGTGGCGGCAAAGCGGCTGGGCGGGGCTGGAACCGGGGGCGGAGCGGGGGCGGTCGCGGGCACGGCGGGCAGGCCATCGGGCCACAGATCCTCGTAGGCGTGCCGCCCCGCAGTCGGGGTGGCGCGCCCGGCGGGGATTTTTTCTGGGTCCGAATGAATGGCAACCCTCCAGGTTTGGCCGTCCTGGTTGTAATCGATATGGCCTTGGGCCAAATGCTGGGGGCCCAGTTCCATCCCTGTGCAGACCCAGCTGAGGCGGTCGCGGGCGCTGTCGAGGGAGCCCGAGCCTTCGAGGTTGGCCGCTTGTAGCCGCCCGGCCAACAGCAAATGGTCGCGGGCTCGGGTGGCGGCCACGTAAAAGAGCCGCTTTTCCTCGGCCACCACCTGGCGCTGGTAGCGCTGGTCGATCAGGCCGCGGACAAAGGAGGGGCGGCGGCGGTAGTCTTCGTCCGGGTCCAGCACCGAAAGGCCGAGGCCAAAGTCGGGGTCTATAAGGACGGCTTGGGTGGCGTGCATATTAAAGCCGGCGTCGAGGTCGGGGACGCAGACGATGGGAAATTCGAGGCCCTTGGAGGCGTGTACGGTCAGCACTTGGACGGCGGCGCTGGCGCTGGGGTCCAAGGGGGCTTCGCCCTCTTTTTCTTCCTCTTCGATAAGCACGTCGAGGTGTGCGACAAAATCGAGCAAGGCACTGGGGCCGCCGGACTGGAAGGCGCGGGCGCGGTCGAGAAATTTGTCGATATTTGCCCGGGTTTGCGGGCCCCGCTCGCCCCAGCCGAGAAAGCCCCAGGCCCCGGTGTCCTCCAATACGGCGTGGAGCAATTCGGCCAAGGGGACCCGGTCGACCAGGCGGCCCCAGCGGCTCAAGAGAGCCCGGGCTTGGAGCACGGCCTGCTGGTCGGGGCCGGGCAAGGTGTCGGCTTCGATGCCGTCGAGTTTGGCCCGCAGCGTCGTCCCTGTCTTTTGCGCCAGGGCGTAGAGGCCATCGTCCGACAGGCCCAGGTAGGGGCTGCGCAGGGCGCCCAACAGGGCCATATCGTCGTGCGGGTTGACCAGGACGCGGAGGATATTGGCCAGGTCGTAGATTTCCTGGCGCTGGTAAAACCCCAGTCCGCCGACTACCTGAAAGGGGATGCGCAGGCGGCGCAGGGCTTGTTCGTAGAGGGGCAAAAAGCGGCGGCGTCGCAACAGGATCGCCATATCGCCGGGCCGCGGCGGGCGCAACTGGTCGCCTTCACTGACGGACAACTCGTCGCTGTCGAGCAGGCGGCGCAGACGGCGGGCGATTAAATCGGCCTCGCGCTGGACCTGGTCGCTGTCCTCGGCCTCCTCGTTGGGGGGCACCAGCAAGAGCTCTACCGTGCCGGGGGTGGGAGCCGGGTCGCGGCGACATACCAGGGGGTCGTAGGCTACCTGGAAGGGCTCGTGTTCGAGGGCCCGCATAAATTGCGGGAAGAGGAAATTGACCCAGTGCACCGGCCCGGGCAGGGTGCGGAAATTTTCCGCCATCGACAGGTCGCCGGCCTTTTCCTGAGGGGCGCTGTCGAGGGGGCTGGCGCTTTCATCGAAAAATTCGTTGGCGGCCACGCCGTGGTCGCGGTTGGCTTTGACCAGGCTTTCCTTGACCTGGGCAAAGACGGTGACATCGGCGTCGCGGAAGCCGTAGATAGATTGCTTGGGGTCGCCGACGATAAAGAGCTTGTCGGCGGCCAGCTCCTGGCCCTGGGAGACCAGGGGGCGAATAAGGGCCCATTGCTGCAGGTCGGTATCCTGGAATTCGTCGACCATGGCAAAGCGATACTGGGCCGCCAGGCGCTGGGCCACCAGGCCGTCTTCGGCTTCGAGCAGGCGCCGGCAGCGATCCTGTAAATCGTCGAAATCGAGTTGGGCGCCGTGGCCTTTGAGGGCCTGGTAGCTGGTCTCGACTTGGACAAAGACCTGGGACAGGGCGCCGACCAGTTCGGCGGCGCGCCCGTCGCGCGGCAAGGGCACCCGAGTCAGTTGCTCGTAATGCGGGGCCAATAAGGCCCCCACCTCGGTCAGGCTTTCGCGAAAGCGCGCCAGATCCTCGGTGGCCCAATTGGCTTTGTTGCCCAGGCTGGCCTTATAGGGCTGGCCGGTGGCGGTGGTGAGGCCGCGGGCCAATTGGGGCAGGGATTGGGCGGCCTGTTCAAGGTTTGGATTGTCGAGCAGTTGTTGCAGGGGCTCGCGGATCTGCTCCAGGCGCTTGGCGGCGGTGTCCTTGTCGGCGTTTTTGTGCGGGGCCAGCTTGCCCAGTACAGCCAATAACGGCAGGGTCTGGCCGTCGTCCAGTAAACCCTGGCAGATGGGGTGCAGGGATTGGCGGGCCTGCTCGTGCCAGCCGGTGAGGATTTCTTCGGGGCTCTGCGACAAATAGCGCTGGGCCCAACTCAGGCCCAAGCCGCGGCGGCCCATGAGGGTGTCGAGGGCCTGTTCTATATAGCGGCGGTCCCATTCCTGCAACATCCGCCGCAGGGCCTGCTTGGTGGGGTCTTCGTCGGGGCGCAGGGCCGCCTGTTCCAGGGTGCCGGCCACGGCGCGGCGTCTGAGGAGGGTGGCGTCGACTTCTTCGAGGACGGCGAAATTGGGGTCGACGCTGGCTTCGAGGGGGTATTCGCGCAGGAGGGCGGCGCAAAAGGCGTGGATGGTGGAAATGCGGGCGCCTAACAGATCCTGTTGGATGGCGGCCAGGCGGTCGCGGCGGTCGCTGTTTTCTTCGCCGGCCATGGCCTGGCCCAGGCGCAGGGCGACCCGGTCGCGCATTTCGGCGGCGGCCTTTTGGGTAAAGGTGATGGCCAGGACCTGGCGCAGCGAAATTTCCGGGTGGTCCAGCAGCAGTTGGATATAGCGTTCGACCAGGGTGGCGGTTTTGCCCGAGCCGGCCGAGGCGGTAACGGCGATATTGCGGCGGCTATCGAGGGCCTTGAGCTGGGCCGGAGTTAGGGGGAAAGGGCGGTTCACGAGATAGACAGGGCCCGCATCCGCGGCGGGTCTATGCGGCAGGTCTGGCGGAAATTGCAATAGGTACAGGTTTTTTCCGGGGCCTGGCGGGTGGGGTGGAAGCGGCCTTGGCGTAGGGCGCGGACGTAGCGCAGGATATAGGTTTGGGCCTGGTCCAGGGCGGCGCGGAATTCCTCGTGTTCGACGGTGCGGGCCCGGGTCTGGTAGATTTGGCCGCGATAAGACTTATCGGCGAAGAGCCCTTTTTTGCCGCAATTTTCCAAATCGCGCAATTGGTAATAGGCCCCGGCCACACCGGTAGTAAGGCCCTGGTCGCCCAGGAGCTTTTCGGCGGCCAATAAATAGACCGGCAATTGCAGGCTGGTGCCGGCGCGAATATCGGCTAGGCCGGTGGGGACGCCGCCGCTTTTGTAGTCGAGGACGACGAATTGGCCGTTAGGGGCCCGGTCTATACGGTCTATTTTACCCCAAATCCGTACCGCTGTATCGGTTTCTGGGTCGATTAGTTCAAGGGGCAGCAAGGGCGAGTGCGGGTCCTGCGGTCCACTGTCGGGATAGGAGCCAAAGCCCAGTTCGAAAAAGGTTGGCTGGGTATGGGTTTTTTCTTCGCCTTCCAACTGCAAAAAGCGGTCGAGCAGACCCTGGCGGGTGCCCGGCTCGTCGGTGCCGACCAGGCGTTCGAGTTCGCGCTCCCAGAAAAAGCCGGCCAGGCCCATATCCTGGGCTTCTTCTCTGGCCAGCCGGCGAATCTGTTGCAGGGCCTGGGGGCGTTCGGCGGCCGTGGGGGCGCCCTGGTCCTGACGCTCGGTGTAAAAGCGGTAGAGGATGCGGTGCAGCAAATTGCCTCGCTCCATGGGCTCGCGGTCTTCCTCCGGGTCGGGGAGGGGGGCAATACCCAGGACGCGGTCGGCGAAAAAGAGAAAAGGGCAGCGGGCGTAGCTCTCTAACTGGGTAATGGAGAAAGGGTGGTGGGCTCCGTAGCGGCGCCCGAGGGCCTGGCGAATATCGGCCTGGTCGAGGACGCCGTCGTAGGGGCCCAAATGATCGGTGCGACTGCGTGCCTGGGCCAGGTCTAAGCCGCGCACCAGGCGGACTAGGTCGGGACGGGGGCCGGCTTGGCGGACGCAATCGACGGCGTCCTGGGCTTGGGGGGCATCGGCAGGACCCGCCAGCAGATCGCCCAGGTGAATATGTTGGGCGGCGCGGGTGGTCTGGCCTGCGGGCAGGTCCGGGGCCTTGGTGGCAGGCAGCGATTGCAAAAACGACGAGGGTGCCAGGGGCTGCCCGCCGTCGTGGCTGGGGTGGAATAGGTATAGGGCTTGGTCGGCTAGGGCAGCGGTTTGGTCGAATAGGTGCCGGTCCCGGGTCAGATAGTCGTCGCTGGAAGCCAGGCCCAGAGCGCGGCGCTGACCTTCGTCGAGGAAAATATCGGCCGGCGGCAAACGCGGAAATTCGCCTTCGACCAGACCGCCGACCAGGACATAGGGGCAGGGCAGGTCGGCGCAGGCTTGCAATTCCGCCACCATAACGCCGCTTTCGCCTGGGACCTGGTAGCGGGCCTGGTGCAAGCCGGCGCGCAATAGGTCGGTCGCTTCGCGCGGGGTAAAACGCTGTTGCCGCAGCCCCGGGGTGGCCAATTCGTCGAGCAGGCGGTAGAATCGGGCCAGAGCACGGGCATCGGCGGCAACACGCTGAGGGCCCCATTCAGGCCAGTGATCGGGGAGCAGGCCGGCGGCTAGGTCCAACTGGTCCAAGGCGGTGCGCAGGCGGCGGGCAAAGGTGGCCAGGGGGAGGCGCTTTTCCAAGGGGGCCAAACAGTCGAACAGGGCCTGCAGACCTTGTTGCAAGCGGTCGAGCTGGTCGCGCTCTTGGCGGGCCCAGTCCAGGCGTTTTTCGGGGTTTTCGTCTTCGTCGCCCAGCCACTGCCCCTCGTCGAGTTGGGCCAGGTCGCGGTCGAGTTGCTGGCGGCGCTGGTCCAAGGCCGCCAACCAGGCGCGGCGGCCGTTGAGCCGGGACAGGGGGCGGGCCCAGGTATCCAGAT
>WLWD01001089.1_pt1 | contig 56587 bp, 22 predicted proteins | sample 6712731 | NCBI WGS metagenome assembly WLWD01 (sample SAMN12718690, study PRJNA576275) | sponge metagenome | isolation source: marine sponge | host: Mycale hentscheli | place: New Zealand: South Island, Marlborough, Capsize Point | collected 2014-11-01 | reverse complement strand
GGGAAGTGGGATCAGTAAAACGAATGTCCTATACCTACTCTTCAGAACATATTACATAATAATAATGCTTGTAGCTAGTAATCTAGAGTAAGCAACAGGATGAAGGTAGCTGCTATCACGAGCACATGCTCTGGTAAGCTTGTGTATGTGTTTGCGTGTGTGAGCTTGTGTGGAGGGTATTGTTGCGTGCTTGTGTAAGTGTGGTTTGCACAACTTGAATACTGTTTGGACATGTTGAATATCTGCATAGCTGTGTGGGGTAGACTGGCTATCAAAAACATAAAATCACACTTGATTTTTAAATAATATTTGAAAAAACACCTGCAGACGTAATATGACTTCCTCGCTAATTGTATTCATGACATCTCAACCCACATACCATTCTATGGCATGTTATAACACAACCAGTATTTATAGCTCTATGAATAACAATAACACAATAAATCAAATCTACTAATAATCTGTAAGAATCAGTGAGTGCAGTCTTGTAGCCAACTCGCATAATTCCCGGTTTCCTTTTGCAAAAATCCGATGACGTAATTCATGGTTCGGGTCATAGTGCGAAGACAAAGGAAATGGAGTTTGACTGGGGCATAGCTCTGCTCTGTCACTAGTAAGCTGTGTTTTCTTGTGTGTAAAGAAAATATAAGACACTTTAAAAAGTATATATCGCTATTTTTTTGTTGTACGCCAGAAAGATAGAAACTTTAACTGGTATTTTATCAGAGGTATTGGTTTCAGCAAAGAAGGAAGTAAAATTATAACTAATCATAACTAATGGTACGTACGTTTTGCAGTTACAATGTTAATTTCAGAGATAGCTATTATAGTATGTTTAGTGATGACATGGCTTAAAAGGGAGTAATTGCTTGCAGATTGCAATGTCCCGAGTTGTTTGTGTTTCCTGTTGGACTTCCTGATTCTATTGGAACTACTGCTAATATGCCTATTGGTTGCAGGCTGTTGAAAAGTACAACACATGATGAACAGATAAACACCTGCACATTTATAAGTCATTTATGAGGCATCCTGATTTGTTATGTGTTTTATCTGTTTCTGTAATCGTTGATTCAGACTGGAATAAAATGTTTCCCATTGTTTTGAATCCTCATCCGTGTTCGCCACACTGCATTTAGGCTCTGTTCGAACACATTTTATTGGTTTAAGAAATGACAAACTTCTCTTTTGCATCATACTTAAAGCCTTAGACAAACAATCTAAGAGGTCTGTTCCTGGTCGGTATAGTAACACTCCTATGTACTGTTGTTTACAGCAACATGTCAGATGCTTACCAAAAAAGTTTAGTAATGTACTAAGAAAACATCGCTTTGGCATTTCATGTCGTACTTGGTGTTCACTATGTGTTAGATTCATTTCAGACACTTTGTTCATGCTTGCATTTATTACTATTTCATATAACTCTGATAATAAAATGACTACCTTTCTCAGAAGAATATCTCCAAGCTTCTGTATTGCATCTTTCAAGCCTGCCATAACTGATATATTCTGAAAATACACTTGTAAATGCAGGAGAAATATTGTTTAAAAGGATACTTAATTCATAATCATGACTATTTTGCTTAAAATTAGCAATTATTTCGATGTGACTATTATAACAACTTGTACATATTTTATCATTTTCAATGATGTTTAAATCCATATCACTGACTTGACAAAAATGATTTTTAATGGCAACAGTGTTAGGACAGTGCCTGTACGACCCCTTTATGTTAGCACTACATGTGAAGCATTTCTCATGCATGTATACTTGAGGGTTGATTGTGCGATGCACTTGTTTATAATGAACCTGGCACAGTGGAACTAGCTTCCCATCATCTGCTACATTAAATATAATTATCATTTATATGTTTAGCTGTGACAAGTCCTGAATGGACGATGCTCTCAGTCTTGTAACAGTGGGGAAGTATGCACTTATGTACGTTTTCTTGGTTCTGTAATGTCCAGCGTGGTACATAGTCACCTGAATTAATATTTCTCTTTATGTCTTTTTCACATGCCCGACAAATACAGCTGTCAACTGTGATCGTTTTCTCCATGGCCCGGAGTTTTGCTGAAAGTTCAGGATCCCAAGTGGACAGGTGTGTGTAAAAAGAGGCAGACTTGCTGCATAACTGGCAAGGACCACATTTTCGACCTGGATGGATCGTCGTCTTTGGACCTCTTCTCCTTAGCACTGAACTCTTTGATTGTACATACAAAGTATTATCATAATACATTCAATATCACTTAAAATTTATCTTCTTTGTTTTGCAGTTACAATAATTTAGTATATCATAAATACATGAATCACGTATGACATATCACTAATTATTTTAGTCTAATTTGGTTGCAGATTGCTATGTCCCGAATTAATAAGAAATATATAACTTACCATATTAAAAGGTGTTCTGATGCTAGAATGGTCTGGTTATCCCCTCACTCTATGTTGTTAGCTTGACTGAGCAGCACACCACAGTATTAAGACAAACACGTGTATGGCTTCCTTGCAAACTAAAAAAAAATATATTGAACGCCCATGTGCAAGCACCATTTTAATGAGGTGACCTTTTGAAAGAAATTGTACGTGTTTCTATTACTTCCGGTATGAGTGGCTACGAGACTGAGTGAGGGACTTGTCCTGCAAATACTTAGAGATGAGGTATTGAGATTCAACTACATACACACACAGCTATCTATATTGCACTCCACACAGCATTAACTGGTCATGTTGACTTGTACTATCTTTGTCATAATCACTCATTTATATACTCCTACCATTGTAATTATATGTTATTCTAATGAATCCATCAACTCCCAGTTCTCTAAAAGGATAATAAACATTAGATGGAAACATGTACAATATTAAAGACACGCCATACCCACATCAAAGCAAATTGCAAAATAAGTTAGTGATCTCTTTCCTATAATATAGGTAAACATTCATATTACTGCTAATGTGCAGTGTAATACCCCATGTATAACCAAACCTAATAACCAAGAACACATGTGATATGCAAAAATACTGACCTCCGCAACTCTTATTTACTTTAATGCACTTCCTAAAAGGCAACAGACACTACACACAGTTCACAGTAAACAATAATAATTGTAAACTTGTTTATCAGAAATATGTTTAATTTTTATTGCAGGGTAGAAGGTGGACAATGTTGTAAATGTAGACTACAACAACAGTGTTGTCATGACTACAGTTAGTTATTCAAAGTCACATGTGCAAGTTATTAGTGAAAGTTCAAAGAGCACATCCATCACAAACACAATGTCAACATCACTCCATCTAGTAATTAGTCTACAATCATTCTTTTGATATCGTACGTAGTATATCATGAGTATGTTGGCATAATATAGAGTCTTCTCAAACACAGCTAATATATTAATTGGGACTAAGTGTGTTTGCTCCAGCCAAATTATAATATTCCATACAAATTGTTAATACAGCTATAGTTTCCTTTGTTATTGTCTGTTAATTTTCTTCAAATAAACTGTACATAGCTGCTGGTATCATCGTTACTTACAGTCAGGTTGAAAACTTGTAGTTTTCTCAACTAGCAGCAAAATGACAGCTGTAATGAGCAAGTTCAACTCTCTCTCGCTCGATAGTAGTGCCTCCACTGTATCTATATATCTCCTGTACCCTTCCCTTTCACTTTCACTTTCACTTTCAGAAATGTCATCGCATACAAAATCCACCACCTTTGCTGCAGAAACATTTCTCGCTATTTTTACTACCACCAAATTTATTTTTAGCCTAGTTACGTAGACGTAGCTATTTCTGTTCTAAAGCTAGATGTAATTGAAAAATACATTAGCAGTGCCTTGGATACTGTAACTAAGCTGTAGTATTTTTCATTTAGGGGAAAATATTTTACCCCGCCGTACGTCATTTGAGCACCTACAGGCGTTTGTGCCAATGAATGGTTTAAACTAATTAACAATTGTCACCTCAATGTCTTCTGAGAGTCAGAGTAACTAAACACTTAGAATGACCACAGCAATGTAATCTGTGAAGTTAAACATTAATTTTATCAACTTTCTCACATGAATTGCATTGCCTCATTACCATCATCTTGTTGTGCTTTTTCTCAAGAGGAGACGGGATCCGACATCCTTGGTAAGGGTTCATAACTAATTGAGACAGTGTTCCCAGTGACATGGTGGTAAGTATTATTTAAGTCTAATAGCCTTCCCGGGAATATGGCGCTAATATGGTCATAAACTTTCTTTTACAAACTCCCAGCAATAAGTGATGATCTGAGTAAGTTGCCTTTGCTCCCTGAATTACTTTGACCTTCTTCTGTTCCTTCCAAGAATCTTGACTTTACTTCTGTTAAAATATTCAGATGATGATGATATATTGTGTTAGAAACAAGTAAGGTAGACAAGATAAATGGGAAATGAAAAGTATTAGTAAGAGAATTGCTAGAGGGAGGAGTGTAAGTGTGAGGAGAAAAACTGGGATTGTTAGCAAAATAATCTTTTATTCTTCTTCTGCAGAGTTGCAGACACACTTCCCAGGTAGTTATATTAGTTATACAAAAGACACTCTACATTAAATTTATAGTTATGTTTAAAAAAAGAAAAGGGTTATTATTTTGACGTGAACCTACTGATTGTTTATAAAAAAATTTTGCATTGTAATATAAATGATGTGCTTGTATTGAATTGTTTGGAGTGATTCTTGTGGGTTAAATGTTTGGTTTATTTGATCTAGAATAAACTTCAAATTTTTTTTTTTATAAATCAAATTCACTAATTAAACGAATGAGAGGGTGTGGTTAAGTGGGTGTGACTATATGGGTGTGATTAAGCTGGTTTGGTATGGCCACACCAATCCAATTTGGCTTTGTATCCCCCTGTTTATAGACAACTATCTCAACACCCTGACATTATAAAGCAAACAACACGATGACAAAAACAAAACTTGAGTGGCAAAAAAACTACATGGCCACTTCTCAAACCAACAATGCTGGAATGACCTCTGAACTTCATTTGTTTTCCCAAAAGATCGCTCTTGAAAAACTAAAGGAAGAACCAGGCTAGTGCGGAATTCAGGGAATATCTTCCAAAATAGTCAATATTGGCCATTTACTCCCGGTGCAAAATTCAACACCTTTTCTCATGAAACAATAATGGTTCAGGTGGGACTTTGGATGCCCACACCACTTGCTGTGAGGAAAGACCTGTTCTCCTGCGAGTTCCTAGCCTGGCTCCAGGAGCTTTGCTTGCACAGCTCACAGTGCCTGCTTAGTGCACATACATCCTGGCTCTACCAAAATGCGTGTGTGTTTTTTTTTTTTTGTTGTTGTTGTTGTTTTTGGGTGCATATGTCTTGTATGCTTAAATTCTAATTATATTAAATTCAAGCATCTTCACGTTGTGTGAAGTAGACTCTGACTCTCATAGAACATAAGTTCACACCTCCTTATCAAGATCTTTCAAATGTTTAAATCACATCTGCAGACACTAATTGTATTCATGACATATAAACCCCCACACCACTCAGTGGCACTTAACAGCCATCTATTTAATCAGATCATAGAACCATAAATACCACCAGTGAGAGGAAAGCCATATAGTGGGGTAGATATGGTATATTGTGCTAACTCTAATACTAATCGTTGCTATTATAAATTAAGCACCTTACCACAATTTTTGAACATGTGAATAGTAACAGAACCTATTATTATGAGCATTACTTAGCAAAAAGCATGATTAACGTCAAAATATGCATATTTTTTACTCTTTAAAAAATGCCGGGAAGATAAAAATAAGAACTGATTTACATAATTGTCATTTACAAGGTTAGCATGCTAAACAATAACAAGCATCAAGAGCTTGCTCAAACAAAACATCTTTATACATCATAGACAAACTTGATTTACAAAATTCTGATTAATAAATTTATAGTTCTAAATTAGTTTCAGAATTTTTTCTGTGTTATATAGAATAAAATAATATTAATGCAACAATCAATACACTCACACAACCATTGGTACTAGCTTATAATCACACAAAAATTTGAAGCAATTTTACCAACATGATGATAATATTAAATAACATATAAATTAATAAATTCTGCCCCAAACAGGACAATATATACCGCAAAATTCAAGTTAATATTATTTCTTCTTAATTTTATTTAGTTGTGTAATTTTCATTTTTGTTTTTAATTATAGATGGTTTAATTTGACACTTTATTCATGCCGAAACAAAACAAGGCATTCTCGAAAAAAAAAAACAGGCCTCACAGTACATGCTCATAAAGGGTGTGTTTGTACTTGTGTGCGTGCTTAGCTATGTGTGTATGGTGTAATTTTTATTGGACTCTCATAATTCATTGTTTTGCAAGTTGATTAGAGTGACTAATAGTACAATTATTGAAAGCCATAAATGTCCTACAAAATAAATTACACTTTCTGACAGCCATTTGCCACTTGGATCAATTACCAAGCTCACTCTAGTTCACAACAAAAGTTTAATTATAATAATAAAATACACAAAATGAATTTTCTCAAAGCAAAAAAATTATAGTGCAAAGGCACCCTTAGTTCACCATAATGGTACCCTTACACACACACACACACACCTTTTTTGCTGACATAAAAAACATTGCCTGAAAAGTGTCCATTGACAACCAAAACAATATCGTAAATTAGTGTGTAATGTGTTGATAACTAGTTTGTTAACCTCTACAGCCTTGTAACTTTTTGTTAACTCTAATTACCAAGACAGTTTACAGATTTTGTTATGGTTGTCAATGGACACTTTTCACCCTGTGAAATTTAAACTAAACTGTATTTTGTTCACAAAATACATTCAGTCAAAATTGTTAATTACCACATGTCTAGCGTGCATTTTAAATAATGTAGCACATTTTTATTTGATAGCAGCAGAGCTTGAAGCTGTATGGCCATGCACATTGCATTCACACAACTTTTTAACCAAATAATTATTGAATCTAGTATGTCTGAAATACATTAAAATAACCGCTTGGTCATATTATATGTGCATAAACCTTATTTTAAAAAATTGTTTTTTTTCATAGTTACAGAAAATAAGAACTGGGAAAGTAATGTTTACTTTTGTTAAACCTTCTCGCTTTCTGAACTTCTATCTTCTCCTTTTTTTCTTCCTCTTCTAGCTTGCTTATTTTCAGTGAGCTTGCTAAGACTGCCTTCTTTTTCTCCTTCTACTTCTCTTCTTCTTCTTCTACTTTCTCTTTTTCACTTTCTTCTTCTTTTCTTCTTCTTCTTTTCTTCTCTTCTTCACTTTTTACTTCTTCTCTTCTTCTTTCTTCTTCTTTTCTTCACCTTCTTCTCTTCTTCTTCTTCTTTCTTCTTCTTCTTCTCTTCTTCTCTTCTTCTTTCTCCGTTTTCTTCTGCTCTTCTTTCTTCTTGTCCTTTGTCTTCTTCTGTTAAATCCACATATATAGGGCAATGATCTGAAACTGTTTGTGGTGACAATAGCGATGTCTCTATGGTATGTATTGCTGCCGTTCGTAACGTTTTAGTTGGCGTGATAAAAGTCGTATGCTGTCCAACAATAGATGATTTGCACTGAATTTCAGCAACTTTACGTTGATAAATTCTTTCATAAATACTTTTATGAACGAAAAAATTATCATAGCATTTATCTTTTAGGGTATTAGTTGATTCTGTACTGGGAAATACAGCATGGTAATTATCATGTTCATCATAATCTTTGAAATCATAATTAAAATCTCCCAAATACATAACATTTTTTTCCCCTGAATCGTTTTTTTTATGCCATTCCATCAATGTGCCAAGTTCTTGTTTTCCTTCGTCAGCTTTGAGGTGCACATTCCTTAATTCATAATCGGTGCCTTTCAATTTTATTTTTAGACAAAAAATCTTCCTGACTAGTTTTTCAATTTCTGTATCTTCCTCTTCAGTTGGTGTATCTTCCTCTACAATTTCATCAGAGTATGTTACTTCTGTTGTTTTGCCATTAGGATTGGTTACTTTCTTTTTTTTCTTTGATTTGCCGATTACTTCTGTTGTTGCTATGTCACTAGGATCGAATACTTCTTCTGACGATTGATCCCACAGAAACGCAGCACCTTCTGGTACCCCACTTTTGTGTACATCTTTATAAGCATGACCAGTCCAGCCTAATTTATCTCTTATATCCTCCAATGCTCCCTTATATATTTCTTGGAATGCTATTAACTGAAACCCATAAAATTTGATGGTATCAACAATGCTTTGTACCCTGTCTTCATACAATAGTGGATATATTGATCTATCTGAGAGTTGCTTAACATTCCAAGAAGCAATTCGAATGTTGTCCTTTTTACGCCTTTTATCAGAAATTTCACAAAATGTTTTATTTAAATTATTTATACTGACCTTAAATTTCTCAAGATTTTCCTTGTTAAGAGGCTCCATCATTACAGTGGGTAAAGAGCAAAACAAATGTTCCATACTAGAAGCTAATGTATCAAATTGTTCCTGTACTTCATCAATTTCACTCTGACTTTTGTCACATGGTTTTGACTGCCCATCATGTTGTCTTTCCAGCACAGGTAGTATTACTGTTGTTTTATTTTCATGAAGAGTTTCCTTTGATTTAAGCTTCGATTTTGTACTACCATTAGCAGAACTTTGTTTAGTAGGGTTTTTTTCCGAATCAGTTTTTTTTGGTAGCTTCTGGGATTGGTCTCCTCCAGACATTTAGATGCCAGAGCTAGAGTAATTCTCAGGCTTACTTTTATACCATATATATTCAATGATAATCATAGCAGATTCTAGACCTAAATATAGTAGCTACCTAGAGTATGAATAATCATGAATTTCATCGGAACTAGTATAAGACCACCCAATCAGTTTTTCCTGCAGTAGCCGAATTTGGCCTGCCTTTTTGTCTGTGTCAAGTTCCATGCCCAAGAACATTATGACAGTCACTAGGCACTTCTATCTGTTCATAAGCCTGCTTCTTCACCAGCTGGCTTCAACACAGCCATGCTAACAAATAATTGTAATTCATATAAATATTCCTACATGCTTGCATATGCTATTCATTATGTAACGTATTTCTAAATGTAATCAATGCAGAATAGTTATTAGAACCCGTTGCTATATTGTTACTAGGTGTATTAACTTGGTAAGTGTGCACTATTTTTTGCCTTTAGGTATATGAACTGTGAGGCCCGGATATGGAGCTATATGGGACCTATATGGGACCAGCCCTAGTTTGGATAACTCTCCTGCTGCTGCTCATACCACAGGAATTTACCATAACTTGCGAGTCATAGACAGGTTCAACATCCCTCACTTTATCATGGGTGGAGTCTGACCAGCGCTGGGAGGGTGGCAGCTACACCGCTAAAGTAAACTTGGCTGTGTGCTTCAATTGAATTTTAATTGAATTTTAATTTTGGGCCGGAAACACAGAAGAATCCGTTTGACACCACCAGTAAATAGATAACCCACCACAAACTTGCACTTTTGCAAAATATGAATGCAATAGCATAAGGTATTTCATCCATGTAATCCCCTTACCACTAAGTTTACTTGCATCACTTTGTGTTACTTTTCTTGATTCATGTATTTGTCAAACACACAGCCATTTCTGCTAAAATGCTGATAAACAAAGTTGCTAGTGGAAACTGGGCATGGGTAAACGGAATCTAAAATAGTTAGAGCATGCGCTTAGGTACTGGTGAATTTAGTGCACAAAGCCCTCACTGCCCTTGGGCTTCAGTGCACTAAATCCACCGGTACCTAAGCGCTTATGCTCTAACTATTACATAGTGTACAAGACAATTTGAATAGATTGCAGTTAAAGACATCCTGAATACAATTAGTGGGATAAGATGAGCGTGCTGCATGTCCATCTTATCTACTGTAATCACACTATTATCTACTAACAAATACAACTACTGAGCTATGACTATATGGAGTGTAGTTTGCAATGTGTGATAGAATGTGATGTGAAAACTGAAACTTAGTAACCACTTATTTTGTACCTATTTGAACTATGAAAAAATATTTGCTTGTTCTCTCTAATTTAAGCTAATAGAATATTATCTTATTTTATCATAACCAAATTTTGGATGCAATTAATTAGACGAATTAACAATCCTACAATGCTCAGTCATCCTGTGACATATAGCTACATACCTAACACCTCTTATGGTACTTTACCAAACACTTCAATATCGTCAGTTAATTCTATGAGTCAATTTGTTAGCACTTAAATAGGGCACACCCACATTAATGGATTCAGTCACCCAGGATCACACATAGACAGTTGACTCCACTAATATCTGCCTTGTTGCTTCGTTGGGAACCTCTCTTACTCAGACTCTTTTATTTGCGAACAGTGCTATTCCTAGACAATTTACAAATTTATGAATTAATCAGGAAACAATTAAGTACTTAAATGGCCTTTTAATAGGGGTAGAATGACCACATTGGTCAAATCTTTTCTCAAACATGTACAAACAATGTAATTTCAAAGTGAGAGACAACAATTACAAGAGTTTAATTAAGCACAGGATTTACACAATTACTAGTGGTGTGCTTGAGCACAAAAATGGCGAGCGAGCCTGATAGTTAGGTAACATAAAATGTTACTATTTTTAGCTTACTTCATGCAAACACTATAATAGCAGTTATGACATTTGATTTCAGCAAACAAATATAAAATCACTTACCGATTAATGGTAACTTTTGTGGTATCAAACATCAACCATTCTGATAATCTCAATCACCAGTAACTCTTGAACAAGCTCTCAGCTACGATAAAAAATAAACCAGTGTTATTATTTGTAATTTTAGCCAATAAATATGGAATTACTACTTACCTCAGTTTCCTGAGTATTGATAACTTCTGTAGTATCAAATTGAAGTTACTTTGACCATCTGAATTACCTTGAATTCTTGACAAGCTCTCACCTACAAAAACAAAAGACAATCAATTTTAGCACACAAATACAAAATTACTTTCTTACCTCATTTTCTTGAGCAGTGGTAACTTTTGTAGTACCAAATTTGAGCCAATCTGACTATTTGATTTACCAGTCACTGTTGACAAGCTCTTAGCTACAAAAAAGAAAGGCCAGAGTTAATTTTGGCATATTTAGCTAACAAATATGAATTACGTACTTACCTCAGCTTCCCTCAGAAGTAGTAGCTTCCTTAGCATTAACTACGGCATTCTGACTACCAACGGCTCTTGACAACCAACAACCGGCACTCCGTATCCCCCCCCCATAAAATGGCGAAGTTTTGAAATTGAGTCTGGAAAAGGGTCTTCAATGCCATAGTAACCGGTCGAATCAACTTTTTGTTTCTTGAAAAGCAAGTATTTTCGCAGGAATTTTCTCACACTTTGGAGCTTAAGTGTAAAGTAAGGCTTGCTTAATGCTGTAGTTTCAGAATAAACTGGGGTCAAGCCTAAAAAGCCGTGTTTTTAGGAGAAAAGAGTTCCCCGCGCGCGCGTTTAAAGGGCATACGTACCATCCCACATACATATATACCTATAACATATACCCGATTTTGCATTATCCACCCCTAATACTGTCTCGCTCGTATGGCAAGCGGATAGTAACATAACTAGTGGTGCGCTCGAATAGCGCAAATGCATGGCGAGCGAGTAAATATATGAGTATAGGTAAAGATGATTTGTGAAGGAAATCGCTAAATAATAGCAATGATTAGGCATGAAGAGTTAACAATAACAGAATTACCTGAATAAACTTCGAAAGCAGTGGCAAAGAAGCGCAGCTTGACAATTTGCCATTCACAGTCTTTCGCCAAGAAGAGAGTAGCTATAAACTTTTTGGTTAAAACAAAGTTGCGTAAGGCAGTGCAGCAGGATTCTCCATGCTCGTTAATTGAAAAATACTGGAACTGTGAACGCTTTACCTAACTTACGTAATTAGAAGCGCGGGCGAAATATTTTGACGTACGCATACATACCTACATATATATATATATATATCTGAAATCTCAATTGAACACGACTGATAGTCAGCTTCGCTCGCTTCGCTCGCTCGCTGAATTATTGAAATGTTAGATATTTTTATAACAGCCATGAACTGCCAAGAAAGTTAAAAATTAATGTATAACAACAACAACAGCAACAAAAAAAACAGTAATTTGAACTAAATATTTACTCAAATAAAAAATCATCAATGTAAAACAACTAATTACACTAATACAATGCCAAATATTAAATTTTAAGGAAACTTACAATGGTCTAATAGATCACCATTTTTTTATTACTCAATGTAACTAGCGCAAAACTAATGCCGACAACATATTGTAGCAGCAATATGAGCAAAAAGAGATAAATACATACTTCTAAACGTACCACTGAAGTGGATTTTTTCAGTGAATAGTGTGAACGAGTGCAATTGTATTTAGTATTTGTGTCATAACTTTTTAAGTAACAGGATTCAATTGAGGTGAGATATACTAAATTAATATATTAACTAGTTTGCAAAAAGCATGTGTGCCTTAGCACTATTTCATAGAGACTTAGAACTATGAATATGATTATAAACTATGGGGGTGGGGGGGGGACTCAAGCTGTCATGAATAAAATTATGTGGGAGGCATTGCTTTTTTGTCTGCAGATGTTTTTTCAAATATTTAAAAGAGCTTGATAAGGAGTTGTGAATTTATGTTCTGTGAGAGTCAGAGCTACCTCATACAACATAAAGATATTCAAGATAAAGACCTAAATGAACACACACACGCACACACATAGCTACCACCATCCACCCACCCATCTACCCACTCACACACCACAAACATAAGGATTCTGAGCATGTGCTTAAAGCTATTTATATTCAGCATGTCTGTCTGTTTGTTTGTTTGTTTGTTTGTTTGTCTTGCTGTTATCCAGCGTTTTTCCTGTATAACTATTACATTTGTGGAAATATTTTACATAATGCATTAGGATTTCCTCTGTATCTCTTAACTCCCTTTTCTCACCAAAAAAAGAAAAAAATACACATTCAATATAAAGAGCTGAAAATGGCAAAATATAATAAATATTTCCTTGTTAAATTACTTTGCAGCATTTTAGTGACTTAATTTTTATATTTGGTGACGGTAATCTGATTTAAATGAAATATTTTCCCCCTTGTGTACATGTAGTTAAAAAATAAATACAGCTTCAATGCCCACTATTTATTATTGATGTTATAGAGACTCATTATTTACGTACATGTACTTGTTAACTATAGATAATTAATTAACTCTGCTATAGTAGAACAATTTATTGTTGGTATCATTTTCTAGAGTTAGAAACCAGTATTATAGGTAATTGTAATTTGAAAAATTATAATTCACTTTTTTTGAGTTTTTAAAAAAAAATATAACTGGCTAGCTGATTATAGTCGCATATATATTTTCAATGTTATATCTAGAGGATATTGTACTCATTGATGACTATTTAGTGAAAAATTTATAAATCTAGCCAATTACTGAAGCACATTAGAGCACAGCTTAATTACTCTGTTTGAACTTATTTCTTTACTGCAATCATATAAATAATAATTAGCTCAACGTTAGATGTATTCTCTCTCTTTCATAGGCTTTTTATAAACTATACAGGATAGCAAATTTTTCTCATTTTAACGGCCAATATTGTTAATTAAAACTTAACCTGACATTTCGACTTCTTGCCGAAATCCTCTTCAAGGGTCAACTGAGGTCAAACTCTCCGTGGTGATACAACAACACAATGTAAACAGTAAGAGGACTTCAGCAAGAAGTTGAAACATCGGGTTAACTTTAATTAACAAGATCGGCTGTTAGAACAAGAAAAATTCTCTATTATTATAATTATTTCAGCCAAGAATGACTGAATTTACAATATATTTGGTTGCCACCGGAATCGAACCTAGCACTGCATGCTTAATGCACAAGTGCTATGCCACTGAGATATGGTAACCCACCGGCAAACAAACACTCCAATTCTGTATTTATACTGTTAAGGGGTACATCACACTCTGACTCATGTAAAGTACTATATATGGATATAGATATAGATAAACACTAAAAAGGGAAGTATTTTCCTTGTTTGTGTTACTTTATATATCAACACATGATATTCATAATCAATGATGTGGTAGAATTCAAATGCCTGCCATGCTTAATTGAGTAGCGATACGGTATTAGAGATGTAACGTGTTGCCGAGTGTAAAGAATGTGATTCTACCCATTGGAACTAACTGCCTCAGATAGTATTAGGGCTATGGATACACTTCTTAAACTGTTCTGTGCAGACAATAGGTGCTGCCATTGCTACAATCTAACACTAGAGGGGTTCCACTATCCAGCAGATATTACACAAGACATTCATTTAATAATTTTTGCCGTACTTCAAAATACCTGAACTAATGGATATACATGAAACTAGCTTTGGCATACTGTAACTTGTCCACTTCAGAGGTTTTAATGACATCTATAACCTAGAATAGCTTAATTCAAACTTTACCAAGTCTGTAACATTTTTTTGTTCTCCAGAAACCATTCTCAAAGGGACTTTTTAATCATAAACATGGTTATTACAGTGACTTGGCGGCCTATTCATGTACGATATATCTTGTATTTTAGAATAGGAGCTCATAAAAATGTTACTGAGAGAGTAATTGTTTTTTATCCCGTCGCTGATGTAATTGAAGTGTGCCATATTTGTTTATCTAGTTGTGTTAGTTAATTAGTCACAATCATCCTATATCCAAAAGTATATTTTACATTCAATTAAAAAATCATTAATATTAATATTGTCTCTCTTTCCTTCATTTCTACATACAGAGTGTGAAAAAGAGCTTGTGGGGGGGAGGGGGGGGGTGGGGGGGAGTTTGCAGAGTGTGTAGAGTGGAAGAGTAAAAAATAAATGCCATGTATATATATAATACCTACTCTTCAGAACATAGTACATAATACTCCAACAGCAATGAAGGCGACTGGTATCACCAGCACCTGCTCTGGTACATTTTTTTGTGCATGTGTGCGTTTGTATATAGGGTATTGCTGTGTGTTTGTGTAGGTATGTTTTAACACCTTGAATACTGTTTGGACCATCTTGAATATCTTACACATTGTGTGGGGTAGACTCTGACTGTCAAAAACATAATTACACTTAAATCTTTCAAATGTTTGAAAAACACCTGCAGCCTTAAATGCCTCCACCCCCCCCCCCCCCCCCCCCCACACACACACATACATTAATTGTATTCATGACATCTCAACCCACATACCACTCTCTGGCCTTCTATAGACCACAATCACCATTTATAGCTCTATAAATTACATGAACACTGTAAATCCAATTTAAATTTAATCTCTAATAATATTAATCAGTGTGTGAGGTACATGGCTTATTAACACTTACTTAGACAAAGAGGGAGAGATGGACCAATACATTCAACTACACAGCTATCATACCGTACTCCCACACCTGGTCTAGTTGACATACTAACTAACCCAATGCAAGACAATATTATGAATGTAGATTATATACAATAAGAGTGCTCTCATGAGTGCAGTTAGTTATTCAGTGGCACATGTACAAGTTATTAGTGAGAATACAGACAGCTTTTGAAATAATTAGAATATGTTCAAACCTGTGTTGATAACTTTGTCCCCCCCCCCCCCTCCCCCCCTACCTTCCCCAGGTAACAATGCTGTTGGTGCTGCTGTTATGGATCTGTGCAGTACAAGATAAATTTATTATTCATTTTTATACCAGAGAATATCACTCATTTGATTTATTCATATCACCTTACAAAGTAACACCTGGCAGAGTGATATGGCTAGATATTTCACTCTCAGGCTTTATTTTCACTGGCCTCAATTTGCAGGCTGCAGCAGCAGTGTGAGTTATTCCATGGGTCATGTATCATTGTGAAGATATCTATGGTGGAATAAATGTCACATGTTTATATGAAGGGAGTACAAAAATTTTGGGGTTACATATTAACAGTGGGTCTGGAAGTCAGTCCAAAATTAATGACCATAAAAGCAGCCCAGGATACGGCACTCTATAGGATTCAGTGGACTTGCTCAAGGCCAGTATTATAATATATTATAATACCTAGTGCATAAGTCAGTGAACAGGGAGAGCTCATTACACCCCCCCCCCTCTCCCCCCCCCCCCCCCCCCCCCCCCCCCCCCCCCCCCCCCCCCCCCCCCCCAGTAGTTATAGCAAGATTCAAGAATTCAATAAGCAGCGTTAACATGAGATTATTTGGAACACTTGCTTGAAACAGAAACACTCAAGGAAAAATATCGAATGTATAAAGCAAATATATTATATACATCCAATGGACATGCAAGTATTTTCACACGTCAAAGGCGAGTGAAATTACAAGTGTGAGAGTGAAATGTCATCCACATATGATATAACGAGTTTAATAAATTATTTATTGTGAGATAAAATGAACAAAAAAAAACAGAGTAATCATGCCACAGCACTCAGGCAGTTCACACATATTCCACGTAACACAAACTTAAGGTTACGCAAAAACATAAGCAAATCTAAGAGCAAAAATCAAGTAAAGGATGATTAACAAGTTACTACAAACTCTTGTGCACCTCAATTATTGGATGACATCATATTAACAACTACTCGTAATGACCTAAAAGTCCGCAATAAGCATATTGCCTCTCAGAGATGAATTCTGAATAAAGTGTTGTCCACTATTTTTTATGTTCGTCTTCTCATTAAATAAAAAATAATATATGATTGCATATGCAGGTTGAATTTTATAAAGTATCAATCTGTACAGTATACGTACACTTCTATGAGCACATTCTCATGCAATGTAATAAATATATTGACTGAACTCTAACTTTTGCACAGCACCGTTACAAAATCACTTACACCTAGAAATGCAATGGAGGCATATGATAAATTAGTATACAACAGAGAAGGTCCAGTACAGATTATAAATAATCACCTTAACAACATTCTGTATTAATGCCAATAGCATCTACAGATAATTAACTAAGTTTACTGATAAATTTAACAATTATTTTTCACACTTCTAGTTCATTTAAAGCCTTTCTTCCTATGATAAAGAGAGAGAGGGGGGTGGGGCTGAAATTATTACTTTCTATTAATTTCTTTAATATAGCAAGACAATTAATTAACCTATTTTTTAAACTAAAATTAATCAATAAAATTTGTTTGCTTTCTGCCCATTTCCAAACTTAAAATGTTTAATCAGATTCACAGCCATTGTGCCAAGCATGATTATGGAATAGTGACAGGATGTAATAACATATAAATAAATTCTGAGTCAAGACTGCTTCATTTCATTCTGAGAGCTTATTTTTTTATGAGCCATAAGGGTACTTAGTTTGAAATAGTCACTAAAAATGGTAAGTAATATTTAGTCTTATCAGCTCACTGTTTAAATGACACTGAAGGATGATAGCTGACAGATAACTCATTCTCTTATGTTCGATATTTCTTGGACTGTCACAATTAATTCTAGGGCTCCATTCTCGGTTAATATTTTTTCCTCCTACTTTTATTTGTTTATATAATTTATTTTTATCACATGTAAGTGAAGATATAGTGCAAAATATATCTTTATGTGTTATCAGGCGAGCCCATCCAATCCCTCATCGGATACTTTCACTTTATGCTCATGGAATGTCAATCGGTTATCTGAAAATGATCCTAAGAAGTTTGAGGTTGTTGTTGATACAATCAGGAGTTTAGATTGTGATGTCATAGCGCTCCAAGAAGTATCAAGTCTCACGGCAGCAGAAAACCTTGCAAAATGTTTGAGTACTCCAACTGATGAGTGGTCTAAAGAAGATTATGATGTACCAGTTCATGGAGTCGATGAATATAGTGTGTTTCTATGGAGAAAATCATCCTCCATAAAGATTATTAAACCCCACCCTCCTTTATATGATAAAGTTTTTTATAGAAAGGCTTCTTGTTTAAGTTTTGAATATAATGGAAAGCTAATTAACGTTATCAATGTTCACTTCATAGCAAGAAAATCTAGGAATGTTGGTGATGATTTCAGTCAAAAAGAAAAGAATGATGAAGAGCAAGATCACTTGTATGATATATTTGAAAAAGAAAGTAAGGGAGCATATGCTTTTATTGCCGTTGGTGACTTCAATTGCTACCCAATGAGCTTCAGCCACCAAGGTGAAATGATGACTAATTACTGTCAGTTGCTGTATCCACGCATGTATACCAATACTATGGAGGATGATTGCTATGATAATGTGCTGGTGAGTCCTGATGTAAAGGAGAAGCACATCCTACTGCCAGCAAGTGTGTGCGACATAAAAGGGGATCATATTTCTGACCATAAGCCAATTAAAGTAATTTTTTCTAATATGTAGAGAACTGTTTAGTTGTTATTTGAGTTAATAGTCAGCCAGTATAATTAACATTGCTTTTGTAACTTTGCTATACCAAACTGATTTTATATGGTAGATTTAGATGTAGTTGCAATGTACCCAATGTAATATTTTATATATAATTATATTTAATTATGAATAAAACTAGTAGAAGAACAGGTGGGCATGGCTTACTGAATGACAATAAACTGACACAATGGGCACATGCTCCAATTAAATTATTGCACAAATAAACACGATTTTGAATATTATGCACATTTATCTTCTAGGCAATACCATCAGTAATAACTGGGGGTGGGGGGGGTGGGGAGGGGTGTGTGTGTGTGTGGGGGGGGGGGGGGGGGGGGGGGGGAGGAGACATGAGAAAAAACAAACTAAAGTTAAAAGCAACTTCCAAACCTCACAAGTTTTTATTTGTTTTGATTTTTTGATTTTTTCGAAGTGAGTGTATGTGTGTGTGTGAGTGTTCATGAAACTGTGTATGTGATTATTGGAATGCATACAGTGACTATAGCAATGATCATGACATTCTAACAGAGGGTACACGTACGCCCACGCAAATAGATAGTATACAGTTTCACTCGTTCACTGAACCACTCCATGTAGGATTGTGCTAGTTATAATTTTCATTTGTTTGTTGTTATTATTGTTGTTTTTTGACGCAGAAAAATACTTCAGTGTTGGGAAAGTTTGTATCAACGATTTATTTCTTTGTTATCGTTCTAACAGCCAATTATTATGTTAATTAAAATTTAACCTTACATTTCAACTTCTTACCGAAAACCTCTTCAGTGGTCAACTGAGGCTGTCTATGCTGCTTGCTGTTAGAATGAAAAAATTTGCTATTATTATAATTATTTCAGCCGCGAATGACAGAATCATTATTTATAAGTTTTGTTCTGTACACTATGTGTACATAAAACTAAGCACATAATATAGTGCGAGTCATTTAATACAATTATTTTAAAGCTCACAACATGTATGATTGCCTACATTACACACAAAAAATATATATATCAGTGTGTTTTGAAAAAAAATTAATATTACAAACTACACCAGTCTGTTGGCTTAGTATTTACATGAGTGTCGCGGACATGAGTGTAAATACGGCAAATTAGACGAGTGATCTCTTTGATATCAAATTAAAAAATGTATTGTGTAAAAGCCCTATGAACAATACTACAATCTGTGGGGACGTAATAACATAATGTAATAGCCAAGAACACAGGTGCAGGATAGTACTGCCCTAAGCAAATTCTCGTTTGCTTTAGAACATGGCTGATGTAGGTTTTGTATTGTGACAGAGGAACTTTAAAATGCTTTGGTTCTTCAGAGAGGGACACTATTAACTTGGTGCCCTGCCTTGAGGGCATCCAATTGTGCTTAGTGTCCCTCTGATTGTTTATTAGGAGGAGTCACTATTTTCTAAATCAGTTAGGCGCTGCACAGCCGTCGTGAACCACCATTTTTAGGGTCCCTCAGGCCCCAAGTAGCGCCCTCGCTGCACTTGGGGCCTTCAGGACCCTAAACACACCCTCTGAGGCAGCGCCTAACTATTATTATTTATTGCATTTCTTGGGGCAATATTTTTCAGACAGCTCACTATACATAATAGAGTGAAGTACATTTCAAGTGACAAATAAATATATTTGAATCAAGTGCAACGATATGTATTGTAAAAAAAAAATTAACTTTCTATCTTTTATTCATGGTTTGATCAATTTTTACAATAAATAATGTTGGTGGCTATAGAGTGTCTGTGAGTGGTGTGTGGGTTGGGATGTCATGAATACAATTAGTGTGGGTGGCCTTAGCAGGCTTTTTCAAATATTTGAAAGATCGTGATAAAGACGTGTGAATATTACTTCAGCTGGAGACACAGTCTACCTCACATAAGTACGAGGGTATTCAACGTCTTACACTTGCACACAATAGTGTGGATTTGAAGCATCACTGAGTATGCATACTACAAACAGTGCTGGATGAATAATTATGAAATGTAAACTTAAATATGTTTTATAACCGTTCTTAATATTAAAAATTGAATGTAAAACAAATACCTGCAATAATACTGAAGCTGTAAGTAAAACATTTGGTCCCGCCTCCAAACCCTTCCCTTTCTCTTTGCAGTATTATTAATTTGGCTAAATTAGTATAAATGAACTTGAGATATAGTAAGTTACCAAATCATTGTTATCATAATTTTTTTAAAATTTTTTTATATAAAAGTTACTAATTAAATGATTAATATATATATATATATTGCGATCAACGTACCAATTTAATGTAATTAGAGCATTATCTCTATGAAAGGATAGATATTAAGGGAAAGAAACAACTACCAACAAGATCTCAGGCCTATATAAGAGTAGCCTCCTGGAATTTGACTGACTACAACTCATCTGAGGTATTTTGGCACAAGAAACATTTATTATGTGAAACTATTAAGCGCCATGATTTTGATATTGTGGCATTAAGAAGATGGAGAGCATGTGATAGGTGGTATACCTGCTTATAAGACAATTAAAGATGCCAAAGCTGCCATAAAAGAACTAAAAAAAAAAGAGTTGGGTGATAATTGGAAAGTTCTTCTCACCAAGTATTCTGTAGGCTCAATTAAACAGCAGAATCCAGTATTTGGAGCTGTTTTGTATAATTGTGACCATGTCACACCTGAGAATAAATTTTGTATTCAAGTTGAACTTCAACCATTAGTAAAACAACAGAAAAAGAAAAAAAGGAGGAAAAAACAACAACAACAAGGCAACAATAGCCAAGGCAAAAAAACCAGAAGAAGAAAAGGTAGGGTATTATAATGGATGTGGAAGGAATCCCAGTGAAGCCACATTTAGGGGCAGTAATGATATTTTTTTAAAAAAGCTGATAAATTTTCTTTTATGCAAGCAGAAAATTCAATTGCATGCAAAAACATCCGATTAAGTCTTTAACTGTGAAGGAAAACCCCGACTATTTTTAGAATTTGTATATATAATGGTTTTAAATCTTAAAAATTTTAATAACTGTAAATGGCTTGAAAGAATCATAATTCTCAGATAAGACTTAATATGAATGCACTAAACAGAGCCAATTTTATGCAACTGCCACATTTAATAATCCTCAATGCGCATGCGTGAGAAGGTTATAGTGGTCGACATGTCAGTTTCTGTCACACTCTGATTTTGGAGATTACTGACAATATTAACTACTACTTTGTGTATGAACTTACTCAGAATGTCCAGTGGGTAATGCTTCCTATCATCACAACGTAGCCGCATGAGCAAATAATGTCTTGCTGTCCACTTAGTTTTACCATATGATGGAAAGTTAACTGAGTGCTGGAAGTGGAGTTTTGCATTGAAAATATATACCAGTGAGCATTTATATATACCTTTTTCATTGCTGGCGGAGCTATATTGATACCTGATTAGAATAGCCCATAAATTATTCTTTTGGTCTACGAGATGATTTTGTAATATCTAGCCAGTATATAGTAGCCCCTAGGGTTCACACCTTTGATGCTTCATTATAAAAAATTCTCGAGGGTTTGAAATTATGTGTTAGAAGCAGACAGAAAAAAAATTGAAACTGTCCCAATCATATCATTAACAATCTGTGTGATTGAAAGAGTTTGCATATGAGGAGTTAAGTGGATTTATATGGCTCATCAATTTTGATTAATGATTTATTTATCAATTATCTACCTACGTGTAATTTAAAACAAGTACTTTACAGTTTTAGAATTACTGATCCAGCGATCAAAAGAGAACAGATTCAAGATAGTATTCTAATATATTATTGACTATTGTAAGATGTTGGACTCTTTCTTACTAACTCAATTAACTGACATGTTTGTGCACTCATTTGTTGCGATTTGATAGTACCACTTAAATGACAATTAAATACTGACAAACCAACTTTTTGAAGCTGAGAGCACAAAATCGCAGGCCAAGAAGTTGTATTCTGCCATTAACAGATTAATTAATATTGTTAATTGCAAGTCTCACATGCATTTTTAGAACAGTTTCACAAAGTAATAATAACACTGATTATAAAACATAAAGCATGTATGAGAGATACTTTATGAGGAAAGTGAGTGCAATCATTATACATAGAATAGAGGTACACATTACGTAGTTGCATAATTATAAAAGGCTGATATCACTTAAGTTGATGCCATTATATATATTTAAATTAATTATAGCAGTAGAAATGTCTGGTGTTTATATCAACAATACACGTTATTTAAAATTATTGTAATTCTTAATTTGTACTAAAGTAGTGAAATACTAAAGAAAGTGCAGCATTATTACATGTGGAGTTATTCAACTGCTTTTGAGAAGACATACTAATTACTTCTCTAAGAGTTTGAATTTGCATGTCTGCCTCACACTAGGGATGCCACACATAGCGGTTGCTATGGATCAAGTGATAAGTTCTAATCTTTATGAATTCGGAATTCATCACGTTTGAATTGAGCTATAAATATGATTATAATTCACGTGGCTAGAGATGCTATGAATACAATTAGTGTGGGATAGACATGTTTTATGTCTGCAGATGTTGATTCAAATATTTGAAAGATCTTGATAAGGAGGTGTGAATTTATGTTCTGCGAAAGAGTCAGAGTCTACCCCACACAATGTGAAGATATTCAACATGTTTAATTGGAATTATAACGTTAAAAGCACACAGCATTGTCCCCACCCCCTCCCCTCCCACACACACACACATACGCATTCAAATACTAATTATCTGAGCATGCGCTATATGATGAGACTACTCTATTCAGCATGTTTTGTTTTTTCTATGCACCATTTTGTAACATTGAGTAAAACATTTTACCCTCCTCGATAATTAAAATAAAGCAAAACAATAACAACAAAAAACAAAAACAACAACAACAAAACAACAACAACAAAGCAACAACTCCAAACAAAATGATTTTGACAATTACAAACCAACAATTTTCCAAATTGTGGCTAACCTATCATGAAATACTTCGACAAAGTAGTAATTCAAGTGAAGATGTCAGTTATGGTGAAGACAACCTTTAATTTTATTTTTTCACCATTGTGTAGTTCTTGTGATCAGATATCACTTGCTGTTACCACTTATGTTTATTTTGTGATTATTTCTATTGTGCTAATAGTCCAGCACAGAACATATCAAATAATGCAGATATTAAAAAACTAATCAATTACAATAAGTAAAGCATAAAGCCCATTATACTCTATGTCTTTGCTAATGTTATGTACTCTAGTTCGATATTAATTAAGATGTGAAAATTTTCTCAAGACTTCAGTTGTAAATGATTTTGAATAATAGAAGCACACATACCCATACTTAGTCTGCATTATTAATAGTATATTCATACCCACCTACTAGGAGGTGAATACGTACTCTGTCCAATCAAAATTAGATTTTGTGCATTTCCTATAGCCACGTGCCATGGTACAAGTCAGTTGCACCACTCTGTTCAGTTGGTATGGGATATACCCTATCCTTGGGCTTGAGTCCCTCAGTTGTATAAATCCCACACAGACCTCCACATTGTGATGTAACCTATACATAATGACCAGGCAGATCTATCACTTCCCACAAGTTCACTCATTTGATGTATGACATAAGCATGCAAGCTATTTTCATACATGTTTGTAGCAAGCAATTAATACAATTTATTCTTTTGTGTTAGATGAACTGATGATACTTATGTGCCAAGATTTCAAATAGCAGAAGAAAACAATACATGTAGTTTGTAACTTTATGCGTCTGACATGCCGGCGAGCGAGCCATTGCCGAAGGTAGAATCCGATTAAAGCTAATTTTTGCCTTACAAAATCTATACATAAAAAAACCATAAGGATACTTTTTAGTTCCCTGAAGCTTGCCTCAATTTCCCTGAGTAGTATATGTAGCTGGTATGACTATACAAATGACCAGTAGTTTCTGACAAAGAGCACTCCAGCTGTCACAAAAAATGGCTGAGTTTTTAAAATACATAAAATGTAAGGGGTTCAATGCCATAGTAACCACTCGCTGCACAAAAAAGCTATGTAAATGCAGCTAAAGTATCTATTTAATGTTGACTTTGTGCTATTCTTTAGCTAGGTAGCCCTTGTAACACACAATACTATCAAATACACTAATTCATTGGATATATCAACACAAAATATATCTTCATGACTTGACTATTAGACAATGGATTTTCAAGTCACAACAATATTGCTACCGTTGTGTAGGGCAATTACGCACAAGCCAATATTACCACTGCCACTAATTTGAATAGAAAATGAACTCCTAAGTTTGTAAGACTTAACTGCCTTCTCAATAAAGTCAGGTACACCAAACACAACCTAATTCAAATAGGTAAATGATAATGATCTATAACGGAAAGATTCTGAGCTCAAAATGGGGACGGGGTCGACCACCGTGCAAACCCAAAAATGCAAGGGTCAAAGTACAAAATGACATACGTACATGCACACATAAAAACATCCACAATTTTCAGCTGTGTTACCCCTGATAGTATCTTGTTCACCAATTATATAAATTAATTGCACAAATATCCACCCTTAGTCTTCAATGAATGTAATTATGGATGGCCAAATTGAACATGCAGCCGAAATTGCGGATACTTTTATTTACAATTAAGTCTCAAAATTAAGCAAACAAATAAAAATGTATTACACTACTAATGCAATAATACAAGAACAAACTTTACTCCTACACACCTGACAAAATTCATCAATGCCACAGAAACTTCACCATGTGCAAATAACATTAGCTCTGCTCAGACACCGTAATGCAAGAGTTAGGATTAAGAAAGCATTTCTATTCCCAACTGAAAACGTACATAAGAAGTGATGGAGAAATACATTGTTTTCCTAAAAATTAAAGTAAATGGATTTATATGAGTGTAAAAAGTGTTCCAAACACTTTGAAACATTTGCTGATATACCTCTCTCACTAATTGTGTTAATGATTGAGGATGAAGGGGTTCTTTTTTTTTCATGGTATATCTATGGATGGTCTCCATCACAAATGTGGGGTCATCGGGGTTGGCAACCATTTCCCACTGCCATCAGAGAAGAGGCTTGCTCCCAGACAGTGCTTGGTAGCCAAATATCTACCATGTAACTCTCTATCCTCCAGCTAGGTTGCTCTGGGCGTCCCATAGGACTGTAGAGGATTTGATTCATGTTGGCATAATCAGACAAGCAAAAGTAAAAAAGGTGTACACACATACAAACATACTGTTAATAAACTCTAGTTATTATTAGTATAATAGGAAATTTTTTCTCTTTTTAACAGCCAATCTTTTTAATTATAACTTAACCCGACGTTTCGACTTCTTGCCGAAGTCCTCTTCAGGGGTCAACTGAGGTCGAACTCTCCATGGTAATACAACACAATGTAAACAGCAAGATTTCTGGAGGGTACGCTTACTGTCTATATATCCTGGAGGGTGATTTGCACGTAGCATGGACTATCCTAGAAGCTCTAAACATATGTCTCTGTTAAACTTGTGTCATCTATTATGTAGAGCTTCCTTGATCTTCAACTCACGATTCTTACTCCTTATTATTGTGTTTATGATCTTTGACTTCTCTTTTGGGGGGTGTTACCGCAACATACTTACCCTGAGTCTGCAGGTATTTCCTTTCTAATATTTTAAAATATCTTGATTGAATATTAATTCACAAAATGACCATTTGAGCCTGTGGGTAGACCAATGCCTCCTACTCCAAATATATGCTTATGCTCTATAGGGCTGCCAATAGAAATAGTTTCTATTGGGTAATACATGACTTGCAGCCTGTATATGTATATATATATTCCTAAAAGCACTCTTATAATCTGGTAAATAGTAAAAAAAAAACATGACACAAATAACGAAAAAAAATTAATTAATATAAATTAATATGACATAGGATTTCACAAAAATCCAATCTACTGCTTGTCTGTAATAGCAAATATTAGTCTGGCTCCATTATCCTGCGTTTACACTTCATACTGCTCAGTTTTTAATTTGTTGTGCTCATCCCCCCCCCCCCCACCCTCCCCCTCCCCTAATTGGTTCATAATAGGTTAACTTTAAGTTGAGTTTGTATACAAACAATCATACAATTAATCAATTTAGGGCATTTCACTTGTAATATCCAGGAGGCTCTTCCGTGCTGCTCTAACAGTGATCAACATGAAAATTTCAAGCTTAAAAACTTGCGGTCAAAATATCGAAAATTTATTTATGTACGTATTTTTCAAAGGTTTGCATATGAAATAATGTGCATTATTTACATTAGAGATAAAAATAATCAGTAAGTATTACTGCTCATTACCTATATGTAATTCAATCAGCCAGAGATAACAACAGGATATTATGATGCTGCATCCAACATCCATAATCAAGATATCGCACATAATCAATTACAACAAGCATAGACTTGTAACTATTGACACAAGTCTGGTCTCATTGTGCAGCCCAACCAGACATGTTTCATCTATAATTTTGTCATATGTTCCATTTCGTTCGGAGTAGGTTAAATTAACTGGTCCAATTTTACTTCAACATGAAATGCTACTAGCTGGGCCAGAACACGTCTGGGCTTTACTTGACCTTCAGGTCCCGTATTTGGGTTAAACTCCAGATCCACTCCCAATATACTGAGGAGGCATGACCGACCACATTAAAATATTTCTTCATCGCTAATCATGCATACACAAGCTAGAGTTGGTTAAAATGGCCTGACTTCTAATTAGTTAGTAAATTGAATGATTTCATGGAATTTTGAATAACTGATGAGTTGGTAAATTTCAGTTAAATAGTAAATTGCCTTATTAGCCAGTAATACAGCAATATTGGTTTATTCTCATGACCAACTCAAAAGAACAACATTTTGTGCCATGTTCTTTATTCAGCCCACACTTAAAACATCATTTTTAGGGGGTTAAAGATTTTTGTTGAAATAAATTGTGTGCTTTATTTTATTTGTACATTTTTGCATTGCTTTGCACAAGATTTATGTACATCAATGAATTTAATTAATACTCCAAACATATATATATTCATAATAACTCTCTGGATAGTACTGATTTAGTGAAGTCAACCTAATAAAGAGCTGACATATAGTAATGAACACAAACCACTAAATCTCTAAATTTTCTCGGGTATAGTGAAATCATGGTGAGGCGGCTCTAGCCTCCTCTAACCCCCCATCTCCTACGGCCATGATATATTTATGTATAATATGCATGTCTTATAAAAGTGGCCACTAATTGTATCGCATAAAAAAGGCCATTAATTATGGTTGCACAGATACAAGATGGAGAAAGGTAAAAATAACTTCGAAAATAAAATTATACACTTTTAAATTAAGCTTGCTTTACACATTATCTTCAGCAACATCATTATAACTTTATCATGTGCTATAAGCAGAATTATTTGTTAATAATAATAATAGCTATGTATATCAACAAAGTTTGCACAAAAATCTGCCTCTCTCTTTCACTAATTAAATTCATGACTCTATATCAGGTATGTATGAATGGCTGCTGAGTGCCAATTAGTTGTGTGGGTTGTGATGTCATGAATACAATTAATATGAGAGGCCTATACTGGCTGCAGGTGTTTTTCGAACATTCAAAAGATCTTGATAAGGAGGTGTGAATTTATGTTCTAAGAGAGTTAGAGTCCACCTCACACAAAGTGAAGATATTCAACACGTCTACTCATCCCGAGCCTATAGTTACCTCAAGAGATTTGTGTGTGTGCGTGCGTGCATGTGTGCGTGCATGTGTGTGTGTGTGTGTGTGTGTGTGTGTGTGTGTGTGTGTGTGTGTGTGTGTGTGTGTGTGTGTGTAGGGCCTGAGGTCCTGAGTTCAAACCCCACTCAGGAACTTTTCCATCTGATTTTCTATCTGCCTCCCACTAGCCCCACCAGTCCACCCAGCTGTGATGGTGTACCTGGCATTTGCTGGGGTACAAATTCAAGGCCTTTTCTCATGAAACAGCAATGGTCCAGGTGGGACTTCGGGTGCCCGCACCACTTGCTGTGAGGAAAGGCCTGTTCTCCTGCGAGTTCCTAGCCCGGCTCCAGGAGCTTAGCTTGCATGGCTCTCACAGTGCCTGCTTAGTGTACAGGCATCCTGGCTCTACCAGGTGCACTGGACAGCAAGTGGTATGGTTGCAAGAGAATTTGTGTGTGTGTGTGTGTTGGAGGGGGGAGGGGCAGCAGGATAGGAAGATGATTTTCAATGGGGGTAGCTGTCTATATACCATCCCTTAATAGAAACTTTTTCTTTATCTCAATACAACACTTAAAAATTAACATGTTTAGGCCTAATATATAAACAACATAGACTATTTTAACTGACATCACATGATCAGTGATATTTGATACATAATTTTATATTGGGAGTACATACCACCTCATTGCTTTGTTATTAGTATTATATGTATGCTGAGAATTATAGTACATGTTACATGAATGAAAGGAACATGTGGTGGCATGTGCTAAAGCCGTAACTAATAAAACAAGTGGTTCTGGAATTGTAGTGTGTTGCCTAATTGCAATTTCAATGCACACATGTACTGGTCATGATATCAATGTATCATAGTAGTATTGTTATGCAATATTTCGTACCTGACACTTTGCCTCCTCCCTCTCTTCCCCCCTCCCCCCTCTTTCTCTTTTTCCATTTCTCACCCTCAAATCCCTCCCCCCTGGCCCACATACACACATGCATGCACACACACATGTACACATACACATGTGCACACACATACACACACACACACGTACACACAAACACACACGCACATATGCATGCACTGCATGTAAGTATGTTTTGAAGTTTTGATAATAACCATGATTGAGCTGTTAGAACTATATCTCTCGGAAACAATTGTATCCTCAGAGAAATTATTACCTTATCTTTATCTTTCTGTCCTTTCTACAATAAAAAAAAAATTCTACACCCACACCCACTCACATATTAAAGAAATCTCAGATACTTGGCCTCACAAGCACATGCTCAGATCTAAGGGTTTGTGGGCCAGGATTGCTACACAACCATGTTTATAGCCTATGGACATGTTGAGGTTGTGTGAGGTAAACACTGACTCTCCAATAGAACAAAAATTCACACCTCCTTATTAAGATCTTTTAAATATTTGAAAAACACCTGCATCAATTATATCTCACCCACACTAATAAGCATATTCAAGATATCCAACACCAGATACTTTATATTAAAAACAATGTTATTAAGGGTGCTCACACATCCGGTTACGCGGTACGCCCACATAAATCAATTAACTGTTGCTACGGAAGGTAACTCCGATTCTATACCTGCAGGTCCACGCTGCCCGGGGGAACTCTGAGACCCGTCAACTGACAGCCAACTGATCAAGAACGGAACTGCAAGAGTTATGAAGCCTCAAGTCTCAAAAGTAGGCGCCACTATTTGGAAACAGAGGAAGACTACGGAAGCTGGAATTTCGTCCACCGCTTGCTATAGCTAATTGTTACAAAGTTGTCGATTTTGTTTTTCTCATTTCTATTTTGTTTCATATTTATTCACATTTTCACGTGATTTTTTTCCAGTCGGGTCACGACTGTACACTATATTAAAAAACTAAACCTGCTATAATATATAGTAAAAAGCAGTGATGTATGTGAACTATAATAGCATAATCGAAGTAGCAGTTGAAACTTTGGTGCATACTAGAGTTATCAGGCAATGTGTAAAAAATATATATATTGCTTTTAATGGCTATAGTCACTCATATATATTTTATACACCTTCCCTACTAGTGGCATTGCTGCAGGTTTGGTGACTTTATAAAGTTTATAAGGATACATTGTCATGTTGTTTAATCTGCCTCTGTATTTTTTCTTATGCCACCTTCACAAACAATCTTACAATTTTCTGATCTTTTCAAACCGTTTGGCTCCACACTGTTGGTTTATTGTACATTTCATGCAATATTTCACATTGCTTTGCAAATATTTACATCAATGAATTTAATTTATACTCCAAACATATATACTACAAACCTATATTATATATTCATGATAACTCTATGAATATTTAGTGCTTTATATGTATAAAGGGAGTGGCACATTACAGACTGGCTCATTTTTTTGCTCACTGTTTGAGAACGTTTTAGAAACACATCCACCATGGACAAAGGCAGTGATAATGATAAATCCGAGCAAGACATCTCTGAAAATGAAACAGATTCAGAGCTTCATGATGATGGAACACCCTCAACATCAGATGGAAGCTACACTGATTCTGATGAATATGCCGCACCACCTTCTGCGAGGAGTAAAGATAATAAGAGGGAAACAAACCAGCCATTACAGCAGGAACTTCTATCTTCAATTATACAGCTATGTAAGCAACTCTCGAATGATAATCTGCAGACATTGAGACGGGATCTGTTTATAATGATGAAAAGTCAACTATCTGTAAGAATTGTACCACCTGTACCAGATAGACATATAAGAATTGCATCTTGGAACTTGACTGACTATAATTCATCTGAGGTATTTTGGGAAAAGAAACATCTAGTTTGTGAAACCATTAAACACTATAATTTTGATATTGTGGCGTTACAAGAAGTTGGAGAAAGGGACAAGGAAAGTCTTGCAAATGGTCCAGCTGCTATAGTTGAGCTAAAAAAAGAGTTGGGTGAGGACTGGGACATTGTTCGTACTGAGAAGAAAGTAGGCATAATAAAACAGTTCATGCCAGTATATGGAGTTTTCTTGTATAATAAGTCTAGAAATATCACCTGTACTACTAAGAATGGTTATCTCACACCACAGACAAAACTGCATAAAAACAGCGGAAGATCTCCAACCCTAGCCGAATTTGCCAAAAAAGAAAAAGAAGTTATAAATATTTCACTGCTTAATTTTCATTTATACAGCACTAAAAAAGCGATTCGTATAAAAGAAATTGAAGCTATACCAAATTTAAAAATTGATGGTCAAAGAGAATTTTTAATTATTCTTGGTGATTTCAATCAATATATAACATCCACATGTATAGAATCCACAAAGTACCAAAACATTTTACAAGAACATGAGTATACAAATACTATAGGTAAACAAAGCTATGATGGCATTTTGGTGCCACAACAATTCTATAACAAAACCTCCAATAAATGGATTGTTAATAAAACATATGGTGTTGCTGAGATTGCAGAAAAAGGAGATGTTAAGCAACATCATGTATCTGATCATAAACCAATATGGGCTGATATCAGTATTGATGACATAAACGTTCAACAGTTTAAACTAAAAGAAGCTGTCTTAGTAAGGTTTGACAAGAGTGATCCTGGTCGTCTGCCATGTGTTGTGATGAAAATTAACAGCACTACACAACTTTATCAACTCCAGTAAGTTACCAAAAGAGGTTTGGACTACAGCGCTTCATTAAGTTTTCTAAGTGTGAGTCATCTCACACTAGACTTTGTGGGTAAAGGGTCAGGTACAGTGCTATATTATTTGTGGCTTGATTTCCATATTCACAAGTCTCAATTGGTGGGGGGGAGGGTTGTGGGGGGATGGTGGGTCAGGTTTTTGTATTCTATCAAGCTTATTGATGCAAAATTAGGTTTTGGTTTCAGTAGCTCAGAATTGATCTGGGAAAACATCATAGTACTAAATCAGCTAATGTAGTTTTTGTGTCCTGCAATCAAATAGTTATAACAATATAAAAGTAGGTATTGCCTAAAGTACTGTGAAGTTGTCCAGTACTCCACTAAGTGCTGGCTCATTGATTTAAATTCTTAATTTATAGGATGCAAACTACATATTTTATTTACCAACTTCATTTCTTTTAGGTGCAAACATGGAATCATTGACACCTGGCTTCCCTCAGAAGAATTGGAAAAATACAAGGGTACTCTCAAAAAGTTAAAGAAATCAAAAGTATCGCTAGAAACGGCTGCTGAACGTAGTGCATGCAAGTGTAAAACTGGATGTAGTACTGATATATGTAGTACTGATAGATGCCACTGTCACAAACAAAGCATAAGTTGCAGCAAATACTGTCACAGTGGCAGCTCATGCAAGAACAAGAAAGAGTAAGTGCATGCATCATTTGTTCTCACTAAAGAATGCTTGTTTAGTATCTATTCGATGTTAGTGCTATCCTGATAATTGATAAATTTGTGCATTTTTTCAAGACCCATCAAAGAAGGCACACCAGAAAAACAACAGGACGACAGCTCTGTGGAGTCAAAGTGAGTCAGAATAGAAAGAGTCTCTATATCTCAATGCCTTCTTACCCCACAATTACAGTGGCAAACACTAGAGTAATGGTGCTCCAAATGGTGGTTCTCTCAAGCTATTTTTCCCATATAAAATCCTGGAAATTTAATGTTGGAGGATTGAAAATTATTCTATTTAGCTCACAAAATATTGGACGCCTTAACCAGGTTGTAAGGCTGATTGATAGCACTGTGCCTCGTAGTTTACTATAATAAAGGATGACACTATGTTCTCAGTAGAGAATTTTTTACTAAAAATTAATATGCTCTAAGAGTAAGCATGCACACAAGCGAGTATATGTATTGTGTATGTATGTATGTGTGTGTATGTTGTATGTATATAGCGATGTATGTATGCATGTGTGTGTGTAGTGTGTGTAAGTGTGTGTATACTAGTGGTGCGCTCGAATAGCGCAAATGCATGGCGAGCGAGTAAATATATGAGTATAGGTAAAGATAATTTGTGAAGGAAATCGCTAAATAATAGCAATGATTAGGCATGAAGAGTTAACAATAACAGAATTACCTAATAAACTTCGAACGCAGTGGCAAAGAAGCGCAGCTTGACAATTTGCCATTCAGTCTTTCGCCAAGAAGAGAGTAGCTATAAACTTTTTGGTTGAAACTTAGTTGATTCTCCGTGCTCGTTAATTGAAAAATACCGGAACTGTAAACGCTTTACCTAACTTACGTAATTAGAAGCGCGGGCGAAATTTTTTGACGTACGCATACATACCTACATATATATATATATATATCTGAAATCTCAATTGAACACGACTGATAGTCAGCTTCGCTCGCTTCGCTCGCTCGCTGAATAATGTATTTATTGACAATAGGGTGAGTCACTCTACACTCTACAGTGGTGTCAAATTGAGAATTGGGGATCTTTGTTTGTATATGTGTGGATGTATGTATGTATGTCATTTGTACTGTCCCATCATGTGATTTTAGTGTTCTACCCCATTCCAAACTTCACTAAACAGAATCCTCTGGTTTATCAATCATTACCCATATTATTATTTAGAAATTGAATTTGTACTGCTTTGAACTCTTTTACAGTTAAAACTCAAAACTTGCCTCAGTAAACGTGACTTTTAGTTGCTTTTTTCTTCAAACAGTTGTGGGGAGTGATTATTATGCCATTGAATCCCCTTTACCATATATATGTAATTAAAAAAAACTTGCCTTGTTGTTATAGTAGCTTGAGTGTCAGAAGTTAAATCAATCATAGTGTAATTTTAGGCTCACTCGCCATTTGTGCCCCAGCACACACTAGTGTATGTATGTTATATGTACGTATATATGCACGTACACATAACACACACACACATAGTAGTGAACTGGACCATTTTCTAAAGAGGCACTCCAGAATCAGGCATTCCATTTTTGATGATGGAATTGCTTGTTTCGGAGCATAGCATATCTTCTTTTTGGAACCATCTTCAAGTGCGGAGAGTTTTAACAAATTCTATGGAACTCAACAGCACACACTTCGAACAAGAATGCATGAAAAAGCACACAGCGGAGATGAAAATTGAGCATGTGTGGGGGACTAATGCTGAAATACTGCCCTGACAAGATGTAGCAGCTACTGCTAGGAAGTCAAAGCAGTAAACAATTCAATTTCTAGGATTATGGGTAATAATCAATAAACCAGAAGATTCTATTTAGGGAAGTTCGGGACGGGGTCGAACACCGAGCTAGCACAAGAATATGCAAGGGTCAAAGTACAAAAGACATGTACGTCCACACATATATAAACAAATAATCCCTGATTCTCAATTTGACACCACTGTATCGTGTCTCGCTCGCTCGCCAATAAATATGTATATATTATATATTTGCATATTCTATGTACAAATTTTAAAACTATGAAATATGTAACCATAAGTTGCACTTTATTTTGCTAACACAGATTGAATCAAGATGCTCAATGGATTCCAAGTCTTGGTCTCACTGAAAAACATGAAAAGATCTTAAAGAATTCAAAAGAATGGGTCGATGACTCAATCATAAATGCAGGTCAAGAGTTACTGAAACAGCAGTATCCTAGAATTGGTAGTTTACAGAAAGTAGCGGTTGGGGTATGTGGTAACTTTAAGGAACCGATAGGACGATTTGTACAGATATTGTATAGTCAACCAAATCACTGGGTGTGTGTCACCAATATTGCTTGTGACTCAGGTGAAGTAAAGGTACTGGACAGTTCTACTCCTTCACCAAAAGCAATAATTCCACAGATTACTGAACTTGTGAAAACAGGTAAATCACTTCTATATTTGGACGTTGCATACCAGCCTGATGGTGATTCGTGTGGATTATATGCTTTAGCAAATGCCACTGCTTTGTGTGCTGGTAAAGATCCTACAACCATTTTGTACAATCATGGTAAAATGCGTTCCCATTTGCATGAATGTTTTTCGAAAAAACGTATTTCTCCTTTCCCAGAAATAGCCGTCATGAATGGCATAAAACATGTGTTTAGAATAGAAAATGATAGATGTATAGAACCATCAACAACTAATCCGGGAAAACAATGAAATGGTCAAATTGTAACACTTGGTACCATGGAGATGCAAGATTATCGCTAATTATCATTGGAAGAGGTTGTCATTTGGTGTTGCAAAAATTGCAAGCTTTAAAAGATATATTATGAACATTTATAAACTTTGTGTTACTGTCTTTTTATAATTATTTCTATTAAATTATAATAAATGTTACTTACAATAATAGTTGGAATAATAAAAGCAATGTGAAATCATACTTATTGCACCCAATCATGTATTGTAATAAATTCACTGCTAATATTTACTATCTTCACACAATAACTACTACTATACACTTCTACAACATTTGTTCTAATATGAACTCTGAATATAGAAGGTTTTTTTCTTTCTGACAAAAACATCAATTAATATCTTTGAAGAAGATCAAGACTCCAACAACAACTCAAGCCCCCGGAGTATGTCTGGGACGGAGTCGTCACCAGACAACGATCAATAATCACCACCCAACTCAAACCCAACGTACTCTCTGTCATGTCACCCAATATATAATGTCTTAATGTAAATAATAAAATTATTATTCACCTCTGAGAACTTATGTAATGCCCCGCAACAAGAGTGCGCGCTTTTGAGCTGTCTGACAAGACTGCAAGCCTCACAGCCAGCGGTTGAGTCAGATTCTAGCTTGCGTTATCTTAAGTGAATACCTGGTCCTTCGATCCTTACCAACTTTACCACTATAACCCAGTGTGAGGACTTACAACCCCCACAATCACCCTAGAAATTGAATTGTTTACCTTCTTGAATTCTTTTGCGGGTGCAGTTAAAACTTGAAAACTTAAGGGACTTCCATTTCTATTCGGTCATGGTTATTAGCCGTACGCAACAGTATTTTCAGGCAAAAATCTTTCAGCAGATACAAAATCCATGGTGCAAAACAAATTGCCGAACTACATGTCACACAAATTAGCAAATATGCCACGCCCACCAAAGTACAAATTCGTGAATATTGATATTGCCACACCTACTCATTAAGTTGAGGCCTCCAAAGTGATCGGTCCCTGGACCAAATGTTACTTGCATTTGCTGCTAAAATCAAACTATCATCAGTAGCACTCCAATAGTTCATCCCGTCCATCTCCTTTAAGAAATGCATTATCTCTTCTATCTATTAATTAGATAGGTAACTTCGCTACACCTAATGAAAGTTATTGTGAAAGCTATAAATGAATAATGCTCAATTATATGCATTTCCCACTATCATAAAGCAATTAAACATTTTGATAAATACATACTTTGCATTCCCACACCTGCATTTATATTATCATGTAAATTATTATTATTAACTCCTTTAAAATACTTTGGAAAATACTTTGTTGTGAATTTTTTCTAGTTTCGAACACATTAGTTTCAAGGTGTGTTGTGACAAACTGGATATGTAATTTATTCTATTTTCAAAGTGGCAAATTTCTATAGCATAACAACAATTAGTAGTCTAGTACAGAATTCTCTCTATACTTAGCCCCATGTATACAAGGTAAAATAACTGGTGTACATAGGTAAATATAATTCTATATGAAAGTTATTTCACCCCTCCCCACCCCAATACAATGCACACATGAGTCTGTTAAAACAGTATACAAGTGTGTCTGATTTTTTTGACACATTTTAAATCTTTACAAAACTGCTACGAATCGTGTTGCACACACATGCAGTCTACTATATGAGATTTTCTATAATGAGTTAAATTTGGATCACAAATTCTTAATACTTGTAACCACAAAATCTCTGAATTTAGCTAGAAGATGAATTAAAAGTTCGTCCTATATAATCCATTATTAACAGCATCAAAATTATGCTTATAATATATTATTTATTTATTTTTATTTATTTGTTTAATTCATTAATTCATTCATTTATTTGTTCATCTTTGGTTTCCCACATGGAGTGAAACTCTTTGAGGAATATGGTTGTTGGCTAGCAAAGACTGTGATGAAAATTAACTTTTAAACAATTAAGTATTATTTCATACAATTAAATCAATACTGTCTTGATATAACTATAGCTAGCGAAAAGAACTTCTACATAAAAACAACAACAACTAAACTGAGTTAGCTATTTAAGTGGTATGCAAGAGTTCTGATTTGCTATAATTCTATAACTATTTCATACATACTTTTCTAATGTGCAAAGTATTTCTACTTACTAAAATTTCTCTTTTCCCCTCCAATAGAAAAGTCATTGTTTATCCCATTTTAGAGAAAATAACTTCTTATTTGTATTGAAACCCCAAATTCAGTGAAAACCTTGAATATCCCGTAAAAATGTTCAATGAATGGGGGGGGGGGGGGGGGGGGGGGGGGGGGGAATGCTTTGTGGCAGCTGAAAAAAATTCAATTTTAAGAAACCTTACCAAACATTTGGGAGAAATGTGGATTACGGCATTAAAAGAATTTTAATATACTCGGCAATGGATGCACATTCTCTTCCCTTAAAATTCGTAGGTCGGCCAGTAATAATATACATTTTTTGTCAATGCTAATAAAGTATGATTGTTGAGTTGCTCAAGAAGAGAATCCATTTAGCATAATTCTTGATATGACTTGCTAACCCTGTGCCTGACTGACAACTCTCCCAGAATTTCAAACTTTATTGGTGTTTCATTTGTGACAAGTGGTACCAAATCAACATAAACCCTTATTTATAATTTTTCTAGTAAAATAACAAATGAAGTCATAAGTGAACATGCAGTGGATTGGGTTGGGTGGGGGAGGGGAGTGTATGGGTACTGACCTTGTCTAGTTATTTCATTGAAAATAAACCAAATTACCTATGTATTTCCATTCTTTACGAGCCTGTACCTTATTTTCTACTCATTGTTGGTCTAAAGTTAAAACTTGGATGCTTCTTACACTAGGTTATGAGTTATGAGTTCAAAGTACTATGGATTCATCTATAAATTGAGTTATTAATATAATTTCAAATAATGTGGTTAGAGATGTTATGAATATAATTATAATATTATAATTAACACATAAACAAATCTGAGCATGTGCAATAATAATATAGTGAGGCCAGTTCACTTCAGCATGTTTTGCTGTTTCTATGCAGCTTATTTCAGGGTGTACAACATTTAAGGGGATTATTTTGAAACTTTTTATTTATTTATTTTTTTTACTTTCTATTTCTCTGTTTGTATGTATATTCATGTGTACATGAATTGTTTTGTTATAAAATCCCATCATTGATTTACTAATTTACATCTTGGACCAATTCACCTCATTTACTCTTGGTTTTAAAGCACTGAAATATTCCAGCTACTTAAGTACAAGCATAAGCACTTTCATGAGTGTTCAAGCACATATCAACATTTAGTTTTTCTCTCACCATTTACATGTACTGTATTTGTATGTTTAATAATTTATCTTTGATTCATGTAACAAGTGTCATATTTTTGTATGATAGTCAAATATGTAGATTACATTGAGAAAGTTAATAGTTCTAATGTATATAGCATCTTTCATTCTGCAGTGCACCAGCAATGCTATGCAAATGTTCCACTAGAGCTGGACTAGAGAGGGATAAGCCGGTTTGTATTTTTTCCAATACAACAATGAATTTTCACTTTGTGCATGTATGACTGAGTGCTTAATGCTTAAAAAATTATGCTTCAAGCCCTTTCATGAACAAAGTGCTGGAGCACAAGCACAAGCACTATTTCAGTGCGAAAATGCTTCACATAGCAGCCATTTGAAAATAATGTGCTTAAAGTACTTTTAAGCAGCACAAGCGCTGAAGTGCTTGCTCGACCCTTGATATGTGGTCATAGTTTATATGTTGTAATTTATGTGGTTAAAGATGTCATGAATTAAATTAGTGTGGGAGGACTGTTACGTTTGCAGGTATTTTTCAAATGTTTGAAAATCTTGATAAGGAGGTGTGAACATGTTTTCATAAGAGAGAGAGAGTCAACCCCACACAACCTGAAGATATCAAAATGTTGATAGCATAACTGGAGGACACACCCCCCCCCACCCCACCCCCCCCCCCCAAACCCCACATGCACACATACATATACACTCACACACCTAAAATATCACTTTAACACGTTTTGTGAATTATTTATGCAACATTAATCTGCACGAAGTAATTATAATATTTCTGTCACTTTTTTATTTCATCTTCCTCTTCACTCTTTCCCCCAAATCTGATTCCGTCCCCATAATTAACAAGCAATGCACAAAACAAAATGTACATTGAAAACAAAAAGTTTGCCAATTACAAAAACATTCCATATCAAAGCTCAATCAATTAGATATTGTTACTTGCTATTACCACGTATTTTATTGTCTGTATTTTGTTAGTGTTACTAATGAAACCTAAACAGTAAATGATAATTATTGTAATGATCACACAGTATTATTATTGAATTTCTTTCTTCATTGCTATTGAAAATACGTAACATATAAATACATAGGTAATGTTAGCCACATATTTGCCATCTGCTGTTTCATTCCCCCACCCATCTTTGCTATGTGTCACATTTGGGATTAATAGTTACATATGGGTGGTCCTAGCTATTTTGACACTACGCCCACTGACAGCATCCTGCTGGAACACCCGACATAGTACAAGTGGTAGCTGAAGACACAAACATATGCAATTACAACTGATACAGTCACTTAAAGGCATTGATGAAGCTATACATACGGAAACATTCAACACTCTCTATGTCGCTACAGCAAGAGCCTTCAATGTTTGTAGCATAGCAGGGTACATGAGGGGAAGGGGGTGGGGGGGGGGGGGGGGGGTCTTGAACACACACACACACACACACACACACATGCACAAACATGTTAGGAAAGACAATCAGGTATTATATTATATATAAAGTAAATTATATGCTAGGTATTGCATGGAAGTAATGATCTTGCAAAGCTTGATGTAGTTAACATGATCTGATCCTAAGTAGAGTCAGCTATAGTACAATAAGTGAATGCATCCTTTACTCTATTGTACACACATAAAAATGACATGCTCTAACAACATATAACCAACAAATAGCAAATTATTCACCAAATCTCTAAATGCAGGTGCTGCGACAACGCCCATGCATAATTTTTGGTGTTAATTAGATTTTGGTTGCTAGGGCTAACTTTTTTCTATGTAGGGCTATGGCTAGCAGCGGCTGAAGAACACTGTTAGTAGACTAAATATATGAAAAAAACAGAAGTTGGTACTGTGTTTCTTCTCCGCTACAAGCTTCTGAAAGACTAAATGAAATTGTGTCCGAGTTGTCACTAAATAATGTAAGCAATAATAATTATTTTAAACTAGTGATGTGCTTGAGCACTAATGGCGAGCGAGCTTCTTGTTATCTTGCTTAAAATTACAATATGGTTATATGATGAATTTTGCCTGCTTTTTTATAACATATGATGACAATAATGGATTCTTAGTAGTTAAGAGTTACTTTAGTTAACGAATATGGAATTACTACTATCTTAGCTTCGCCTGTGTATTGGTAGCTTCCTTTGACAATCAACAAGCAGCACTGAGAATCTCAAAAAAATGGCAAGTTTTTAAATTATGCATATACGGAAAAGGGGATTCGATGCCATAGTAACCACTCCCCATAACTGTTGGAATTGAAAAAACAAGTAATGTTTTCTTTGTGGTATTCATAATAGTAGCTGTAACCCACAATACTTTCACACAACCGGACATACCTACGCAAGACTTACCTTCGTGGTTAGTCTAGTGGACAATGAATATTCAAGTAAATACTGTTGCATAGGGCTTATAGCTATGATAAATAGCGCATTAACTTACCACCGCAACTAACTTGCATAGAAATGGTACTCAGGCAAGTTTTTGAGTTCAAACTGCACCGCAAAAGAACTCAAAGCGGTAAACAATTCAATTTCTAGTATGATACGGGTAATGATCGCTTAACCAGAGGATTCGGTTTATTGAAGTTTGTGACGGGGTCGACCATTGAGCTAACACAAAAATACATGAGGGTCAAAGTACAAATGACATATGTACATCCCACATATGAGTTAACCCTGATTGTCTCGCTTGCTTCTCTCGCTCGCCAAATACAACACTACTATCAAGTTTCTATGTTGTGAGACCAATATAAAACTAGTGATGCACTCTAATAGCACAAAATAGCGAAGCGAGGGATGCATGTTTCCTGTAATTGCAGCTACTCCATACATGCTTGGTGTGGCTACAAAATACTGTCAAAGTGAGAAAAAATAGCACAAAATAGCTGTATCAAGTTGATTGGTACCGTAATCCTCAGGAATAGTCTAATATATAAATTAGGAACATTTAAAGGCTTTTCAAAAAGAAAGATTCTTTACTTTGCTACCTGTTTCTGTTTCGTTTTAGCTCTCCTCCTCCTTGCCCTGTCTTTTTCATTTCTTATCTCTCTCCTTACTAATTTTTCTTCTGGAGTTTTTAACGCCCTCAAAGCTCTTGACCGAGCGTTTCTAACGTTTTGTCTCTCTTTCGCAGAATTTGTTTCACCGGGCATCGCTACTTCGTACGGCGGGTAAACAAAACAAAATGTTGCTAAGAAGGTTACCCGGCCCGCGCAAGCGCGTAGGAAAAAAGGTGCACACGTACGCCCACGCAAGAACAAAAACAACTTCTAGACCTAAATATATATATATGAATAATCAGTGTTCATGCAGTGTTAGGAATAGATATAGCAGCAATGAATATCTGTAACTATTCTTTGTACATAATGTTGTTAGTGCACGCAGTGGGGATTAATTCGTGTTGACAAAGGTTATGTATGTGTGTATGTTGTATAGAGATTGATGTTGCTCTATTACAAAATAGCAAATTTTCTCACCTTTAACAGCCTATAAACATCTTGTTAAGTTTTAATTAATCACACAGGCTGTTAAAACTGAGAAAAATTGCTATTATTATAATTATTTCATCCGTGAAACTAAATTATGTAAGTGATTAAATCTCATTATTAGTCAGAAAGGTCTAAAGTCAGGCATAAACGTGTCAGCTGATGTCATGGTTACCAGATTATATTGTTGTACAATAAATTAGTCACAGAATGACCACGCGTGGTTATGCAAGTTTTTTTGTTTGGTGGTTTTTGTCAAATGTGCATGTCGAGTACTGAATATTTTTTTCCAACTCAATAGACCACAATCACTATTTACGGCTCAAGAAATGCATTACATGATAAGTGCATTTGCCACATAAGCATCTCATTTTGATTATTGTCACCAGAGTCACCAATACAATGAAGCACCAAAGGTGTGAACCCTCAGCGCTACTGTACACTAGCTAGCTATTACAAAATTATCTCAGATCAAAAGAATAATTTATTGTCTATTCTAATCAGGTATAAATATAGCTCGAGCGATGAAAATGGTAGATATAAGATATAAATGCAGTGAAGATAATGAGAGACAGAAAGATTCAGTTCAACTGTCATATTCTTATGCATGCACATGAAATGCAATTAGCTAAACTATTTTAGCATGCACATCCTTGGTGTTGCCAAAAGGTTCTTGGTGGAAGCAGCTATTATATTGGCAGAATATGCTCTCATAGGTCACCTGAGGTTTGCAAAAAAAAAGAATATAGCTATCAACCACAAAATATGTTTTTCTTTCATTAATGCCTAATTAGTACAGATTGAGCATAACTAAGTGTTGCCTCCTTGTGTTGTAATCATGCATAACAAAATATACCCCAGTAATGAAGAAAAGTTCATCACACATAAAACCTCAAATTGGATAGTGGTCGGGTCCTCATCAATATATTTGCCACGCCTACTTGCTAGAAAAACTTGCAGGTCCATGACCGTAGTGTGTTGCAGGCGGTTCCTAAGACCCTGTCAACGTGAAACTCCACTCTTTCGTCACTTCCGTGGGCAGCAAGAAATTATTTGATCATGTTATTATGACATGACAATTTGCCACACAAATATTTACCTACTCAAGTTCAAGTGGATTGCCACACTAACCTATTTATCGGTAGCTTCATCATGTGCTGCACATGTGCCACATTAATGCTGAAAGGCAGTAAGTATGCATGCAGCACTTTAGTAAACATTCTTTGCAATGGAAAGGATACTTAAAAGGCACATTGAGTGGTTAACTTATTAAATACTTATTTAAAACAAGAGTTAATGGTTTTTTACGCTAATTGATAGCAATTTTAATCAGTGCTCGATTCATAACTTGAGCAATAATTTCATCTTTGTAATCTCACTTCCTTTATCACTTTATAAGATAACTCAAAATGAATGTGTTTTAGGGCTAGATAGACACCATGCCTATATATGAAATTTAATGTCTTGCATGAATATCGTTAGCGACAGGATATGATACGTAACTAAACGCACACAAAAGGAATATTCCTTGTGAAGACTGATTCATTTCTGACAGATATTATATTGAAGTTTACGTACTTTTAAGCGGCTGATAGTAATGGTAAGAAAACTGTTAGCATTGTTACTGCTTACTGTTAAGTGTGTCAGAAATATTAGTTTTATTATGTTTTTGTTTCTGTCAATATCCCATTGGCAGTTACCACTAAGCCTAAATTAATGCTTAACTCCCTTCTCATATATTAGTTAAAATAAATCCCTTTTTGTCTCATATAAAAAGAAAATTGAGCTAAGAAGCTATTCTCACGTGTTCTCATAATAATTTAAAATAGGATCTTGCACCACAAGTGAGGACACCTACTGCGAAACCTGCGAAATTTACCTTATGCTCATGGAATGTTAATAAGTTATCTGATAGCGATAGCAAGAGCCACAAGAAGTTGGAGGCTGTTGCTGATACCATAATTTATCATTTAGATTGTGATATAATAGCAAGCACTCCAAGAAGTTTCAACATCCACAGTAGGAGAAAAGATTGCAAAATATTTGACTGCTAACACTGAGTTTGAGTGGTCTCACTTTTCTGAACAAGTTAATGCTGCAAATGAAAAATCTATAAAATACAGTGTATTTTTATATAAGAATTCCTTAGAAGAGGTCAGTCATTATTGTGATAATAAACATTTTTATAGAAAACAGCATTACATATGTTTCAAATATAATGGAAAGTCAATGGAAATTGTAAATCTTCACTTTAAAGCAAGAAAGTCTAAGACTACTGATGGTGATGTCAGACAAAAAATAAAAAATGACGAGGAGCAAGATCACTTACAGATGTTGTTCAAGGACAAGTTCGAATATTTTATTGCCATTTGGTGACTTCAATTGCTACCCGATGAGTTATGGTCGAAGCGAAGTTGATCCAGGTCAAGATATAACAGATATAACTAATTACTATCAGGTGCTACATCCACGCATGTATACCAATACTATACAGGATGATTGCTATGATAATGTACTGGTACATCCTGCTGTAAAGAAAGATCATGACCTAGTACCAAGCGTTGCCATTGGAGCTCCGGAATTCTATTTTGAAGAAAACATGGACCGAAAAAGCATGGACCGAAAAAGCATTTCTGATCACAGAGCGATTAAAGTTATTTTTTATAACATGTAGACAGTGTTGTTGTTTTTAGTTGTTGTGCTATTTGTTAATAGTCGGCCACTATACAGCTATTGCTTTAGTATATTTTTAAATCCTCCAAGTGGATTTCATATGGTTATAATTATACTTAAGATGTACTTGCTGGATTTTGTATATCTCAATAAAATGATAGGTCCCACCTGACCCATTGCTGTTTCATGAGAAAAGGATTTGAATTTGCACTCCAGCAAATGCCAGGTACCTAATCACAGCTGGGTGGACTGGTGGGAGGCAAATAGAAAACCATAATTATGGAAAATTGCCCAGAGTGGGGCCTGAACTCAGGATCTCAGGCCCTGAGCCAGGACACAAACAAACAAACATACATACATACATACAAACACATGCACACACACATTCATGATATTGCAAACCTACCTAGTAACCTGTTACCAATGCAGTGCCCCAAACATACCCACGCTAGCACTTAATAAATATAATAAAGAAAGTATGTTACTTCAAATAAAAATAACATTTTATAGGACTAAATAAAAGCCTCAACTGCCTATATATATTATGCCATAGGCTTGTACATAATATAGCAGCATAAAAAAATGTGACAAAAGTTTTGAAATTTTTTTTTTATTATTCCGTTGAGAGTAAGACAGTCGCATAGCTGTATTCTTAAAATATTTAAAATTGAAATGTTCCGTTGCCTGTTTGTTCCTATAGCACTAGTTCTGGGTTCCATCCCAAGTGGCAGGCAAACTTTTTTACCTTCTGTATCAAGAAGCCTGTGAAAGAGGAAATTTATCTAATGCCGAATAAAAGAAGGCTGAGTAGCAGATTGTGCCGCAAGATCGAGATATTTTTTTGTCAGATTGGGTGGGCATGTGTGTGTGTGTGTGCCCTTATGTGTTATTCTTCTTGGACATGATGAATATCTTCATGTGAGTGGGGTAGACTCTGCGTGACTATAACAAATTCACACCTCCTTATCAAGATTGTAAACATTTAAAAATCAAGACATTTCTACCCCCATACATTTAATCAGATTTACAGCTCAATTCATTTTGATGAATTATATTAATGTGGCATTACTCTATGGAATTATGTGACGGACAGCATGTTGTTGTTGTTGTTGTTGTTGTTGTTGTTTTTGCTAACTTTTAGATCAGAGCAGTTGTTGGTATCAGACTCTTCCACACATGACAAATTTCACTTTGTTAAATGTTTCCTGCATTTTTTATTATTTTTTTTTCCTGTCCATTTACAGAGGCTATATTATTCTGTAACAATTGCCCCAGACTCACGTAATTATTCAATTTAGGTTCGAATTTGTGCACTCATCATAAAGTTTTATCTGACTATTTATGAACATTTAAAACTATTTAATTATAATTATATCTAGACAAATATATTTTATGTCATTCATAAAAGTACATATTTAAACATCAAAACTTAATTGTTTCTTAACCCTGGTGTGTTCCGTAGTTAGGGTAGGTGGTGGGGAGAGGAGGGAGGAGGGGTGTGATTTTTAAAAATTAATTTATTAAATGCTAATTTGGGGTCAGTCCCCATCCAGACAAAGATGATGAAGGTTAAGAAAAAGAATTGAGTGAATGAGTAGTGCAGACTAAGAATCAGTGAACATTTCATTGTCAGTATTTAGTTGTGTAACTCAACGTGTTTATTGAAGTATTTGTATACCTGATGTTTTCTTCCTGTTCATTCATCTCCATATTGTAAATTGCTTAGGTCCAGAGAGGGATGCTACTAACTTAGTGTTACTGCTTCCTTGAGGGGTAGGGATACTTAGTGTCTGTCCAAGTACATGGCTACACAGGAAAGGTAGTTATGTTCAACATTCATCAGGTGATGCACATCGGTATAGATGTGTCTTTGTAATGGTCACTATGTTCGAAATCAGTTAGGCCCTCTGTACAGCCTTCATGAACTACTCAGACTGTAAGTAGAGTCCGTGTTCAGGACACTACAGCCTAGGTCCACTGGGACTCTAAGTTCCCTCTGGATGTAATATTGTCAAAGTTACCCTACCCATGTTACTGTATCTATAATAATTCAGCGAGCGAGCGAAGCGAGCGAAGCTGACTATCAGTCGTGTTCAATTGAGATTTCAGATATATATAGGTATGTATACGTACGTCAAAATATTTCGCCCGCGCTTCTAATTACGTAAGTTAGGTAAAGCGTTCACAGTTCCAGCATTTTTCAATTAACTAGAGCGGAGGATCCTGCTGCACTGCCTTACGCAACGTTTCAACCAAAAAGTTTATAGCTACTCTCTTCTTGAAACAATTGTGAAGTCTTTGTCAAGCTGCGCTTCTTTGCCACTGCTTTCGATGTTTATTCAGGTAATTCTGTTATTGTTACTACACATGGGTTTCACTTCCTTAGCCTGGGATCAGAGACTTTAGATCCTCTGATGCTAACTGAGAATGGAAAGGGTTACACTGTGCACTACAGTTAGATGTAATTTCTGTCCTATTTTTCTGTAAAAAGAGTCTACTCGCTCGCCATGCATTTGCGCTATTCGAGCGCACCACTAGTATTCTAGATAAATCCTATACATTGATCATCGCAAGTAGCTAACCAACATAGGGCAGTGTCCTATCACTACTTGCAAGCTGTTCTCCAAGCAGCTAACCAGCATAGGGCAGTGTCCTATCACTACTTGCAAGCTGTTCTCCAAGCAGCTAACCAGCATAGGGCAGTGTCCTATCACTACTTGCAAGCTGTTCTCCAAGCAGCTAACCAGCATAGGGCAGTGTCCTATCACTACTTGCAAGCTGTTCCCCCACTGTTATTGGCAAAATATATTCGTAAACGCTTCTTTACATTCCACCTCTCTTCCTACACATGAACTCTTGCCTATATACAATGCTAGTCCAATGTGACATGTAATTTAGTTGGTGTCGTCACACACAACAATGATTAATTATTTAAAATACGCAGGTGAATTTTTCGAGATAGCACTTGATTTACACTGGTCAAACAATCGTCCATTACTCACACCTGAATGAACATCTATAATAATTTAACTTGACTTATTGAATGAAAGAAGGAAGATAAAGACAATCATGCACAGGACCAAAACTGGAATTTCCTGTACTTTGATAAGTGCAGGATTTCTAACTGAAATATCGCTCTACATGTTCACTACTATAAATATCATATTTCCTTCAGAATTTATGATACATAAGGACATGTGATACAACCAGCTGAGTTTCCTGCTGGAGAAAATGTGGCCTGTCCACCAGTTTTCTGTGAGTAGAGGAAATTTGATACAGCCAGCTGAGTTTCCTGCTGAAGAACATGTGGCCTGTCCACCAGTTTTCTGTGAGTAGAGGAAATTTGATACAGCCAGCTGAGTTTCCTGCTGAAGAACATGTGGCCTGTCCTCCAGTTTTCTGTGAGTTGAAGAAATTTGATACAGCCAGCTGAGTTTCCTGCTGGAGAAAATGTGGCCTGTCCTCCAGTTTTCTGTGAGTTGAAGAAATTTGATACAGCCAGCTGAGTTTCCTGTTGGAGAAAATGTGGCCTGTCCTCCAGTTTTCTGTGAGTAGAGGAAAAATGATACAGCCAGCTGAGTTTCCTGCTGAAGAACATGTGGCCTGTCCCACAGTTTTCTGTGAGTTGAGGAAATTTGATACAGCCAGCTGAGTTTCCTGCTGAAGAACATGTGGCCTGTCCTCCAGTTTTCTGTGAGTTGAGGAAATTTGATACAGCCAGCTGAGTTTCCTGCTGGAGAACATGTGGCCTGTCCCACAGTTTTCTGTGAGTTGAAGAAATTTGATACAGCCAGCTGAGTTCCTGCTGGAGAACATGTGGCCTGTCCCACAGTTTTCTGTGAGTTGAAGAAATTTGATACAGCCAGCTGAGTTTCCTGCTGGAGAAAATGTGGCCTGTCCTCCAGTTTTCAAAAAACTTGACTGTTGGCCTTTTCTTCACCATGAAAACATGAAATTTGGAATTTCCATAGCTATTTCATGGAACATGAAACATCAACTGTAGCTGAAATTTCATGGTGTCAGAAATTTCAAACGTTAAATAATGAGGCTTGCGTTTTCATTTCACATCTATAGCTAAACTTTGTTCAACAGCTGTTATTTGAATAAAAAAATTCTTTCTAATTAGCTATTTATTACTTAGTCATTTGTTTCCTTGTTTCATTATTATTTGTTTATGCATTTTTTTATTTAAGTAAAGTAAATAAATTGATAGACAAGCAAGCACACAAACAACTAAATAAATAATAAGTAAGTAAATAAAACATTAAATAAATTGAAATTATTAGAGCCTTCACTAACAAAACTTTGGCAAAAATAAAGGAATGAATATGATATCCTGATTTTATGATGGTCTATAAAATTATTTATATATATTCATTTATATTTATTTATGCTTTTATTTATTTGTATATTTATTTTATATATTGCTTATTTATGTTTCTATTTATTTGTTTATTTATTTTTTATTTATTTATTTATTTTTTATTCTATATATAATCATTTATTAATTATTTATTTATTTATTTATTTATTATTCTATTTATTATTTATTTATTTCTTATTTATTTATTATTAATCTTTATGTAAATATTTACTTACATATATATTTATTTATTATTTATTTATTTATTTACTTATTTATTTAATATTATAATTTTCATTTTATTATTTGTTGTGTAAATGTTTGTTAGATTATTATGTATGTTGATTAAACCAAAGGAATAGGTGCAACTGACAAAATCAGTGTTGTATTAAAAGTGACCCACACCAAATATCATGAAATAGGTATGGTGTCACCAAAGCAATAAGTGCAACTGACAAAATTAGTGTTGTATTGAAAGTGACCCATACCAAATATCATGAAATAGGTACGGTGTCACCAAAGGAATAGGTGCAACTGACAAAATTAGCGATCCTTAACAAAAACACGTTACTAACTACAGTTTCTCTCCTGGAGCGACAGAAAATTGAATTGGCGGCGAATATGAGGATGGGAATCTGCGGAGAGCTTAACCACTGAAATAGTTGGTAAGTTACAGTTAGCGTGTATTTTGTTCTCGTAATGATAACTTTTGGAAGTGACTAAACTCTAGAGTGCTCCTAGACCCCTTTCTCTATAAGCAGCACGGGTGACTTAATGAGAATTTAATGAAGATGGTATTACTACATAACAATCAAAAGTTAATTGGTTGTGGTAAGACGAGTACGTCTTGTGTAGTAAACCCTTTACCAACTACAATAAGTCTTAAATGCACTAAGCCATACGAGGAAGCCAATGCTGCATGAAATAAGACTTAATTAAGTTGTAGCAATAGCTCAGTGCTATTAAAAGTAAGCCAGGTTTTTATTTTTATTATGATTTTTTTCATATGAAGGTGAACTGTGGTGTGCACCTTTTTGAAGTACCCCCACCTACCACCATCACCACCCATGGTGCATGTTTGTGTTGAAAGCCAATATAATGTTGAAGTGCTAAATACGATCACATAACCAATACAATGTATATGTTTAATAAGTAGCTAACATTTACTTTTTCAGTAGAAGAGTCCTACGGGATGTATGCCAAAATTAAATTAACCATTTCATTGTCCATAGCGCTATATGACACTTTTGGTTGGCCATTCTCTGTTACTCTCAGCACGCATGCATGAGAGGGTTATAGTAGTCGTCTTGTTAATAAATTGATTATCTAAGGAACATTCCCATTTTTTGTTTATACATTTCTCTGACATAGTACTTCCTGTATTAAAAAAATCAAAATGAGAGCACTGGTATTTTTAAAACTATGGCTGCTGAAATGCTTACCAATCAATTATCTGTCAACCCCATTGTGGGGCTTTGAATCTCAGAATGAGTGCTGTTCAGCGTGTGATGGGATAGACAATGGATACACATGCATCCATAGGAGGGTCAGGTGGACATCTTGTGGAATGCCCCATGAGATCGTGGGATGGGATGGACAGAGGGACACACTCGAAAGGTGGACATCCCATGGATTGTCCCACGATCCCATGGGACTGTGGGATGGGATGGACATTTTACAGCATTTCTGGACCCCTATGCAACAACTAGAAGGTGAATAAGCTGTGCACTCTGTTTGAACCTTGTACCAGTTCTGAGACCATCAGAAATTGAGCATATGGTTATTGTATTTAACTGTAAGTCTGAGATTTTAGTTTTACTCTGTACATGTGCATGATATAGTTTGTCACTACTTGCTTTAGAAATTCACCTCTTGCTGAATAGAATTCATACATTTTCATATTACCATACTGTTCGCCATAGTCTGACCGTGAAAGGGCCTCATTTGTGAAACTACACATGTGATTAAAACACCACAACATGTTAGCTCGGCTATGTAACCGCCAGGAGGCGTTTCTCAGCCTAAAGTATTAAATTTCGTTAAAATTTTGCCCCCCCCCCCCAACACCTCCTCATGTTGTCCTTGCATATGGTTGTCTTAGTTAATCAGATGTCAGGAGGTTTGTTGTTGTTTTATTTTGTTTATGTTTTTGGTTGTAATTCAACAGTCATATAAATTAAGTTAAATGTAGAGGTCGCATTTATAATTCAATGCTATTCTCTGTATGCCAAATCTGTGGCCTCGTTTACCACATTCTAAACTCTTTCCAGAGGTCTGGGTATAAAAAGGAGTATCCCGGCATGCCCTTTGACCTCTAGCTCCTTCTATTCAAATTTTAAAAAGTAGCCACGCAAAGAGAAACCTCCATCATAGCTCACTATCCTTTTAATTCAATCCATACCATGGTTAAAATGAGTGCCCCAACTCGAACTGCTATATGTAATCATTGTTGTGAGTGATATAATAGAATAATCAAGTCTAGCTCCTGTCAATGTCGTGTGTGTGTGTATTGAAGTATTTATTAATTGAAGATGAGCCTTCAGGATAGTATCTACAGTACTCTTGACTGCACGCTGTACATCCTGTGCAGTTAGATTTGAGTGTGTCAATGGCAAACAGTACTCTTCTTCTTTCTCTATTTATAGCCTGCCATTTGTTTGTTTGTTTGTTTGTTTGTTTCCATCTGTTAAGGTCCTCATGACTTATTTCTTTCTATTGCTGTTGTTCCCAAGTTTTTGTATGCGAAGTAACTGTAGTGCAAACTATAATAGTCTCTGGGAAGTTGGTGACAAAATCTGGCAGGCGCCATTTTCCACTAATCGCGAAATACATCTCTGGCTACACCCTTCCTCCCATCCGCCCCCTTCCTCTCCTCTTTTTTTTATTTGAATGAGTAAACAAACTCTAGAATTGTAGTTCTAGTCACCTTTTTTCCCTTCATTGTTGTGAAGCAGTCTGCCATATTATTATTATTATTATTACCATCAACCTTATCATCCTTTTTATTAGGCAATTGCTATGTCATAAAGCCATCTGAAGCAGCTGTGGCATCATCTAATTTGATCAATGAACTCATTCCCAAATACTCGGTAAGTTCTATAATAGCATAGACCAATGTTGGCATGTGGGCGTAGCATGTCGGTTACCCCTCCCCCCTTCCCCCCCCCCATAATTTTGGGGCATTATCTCATGAAATGAATTCTCACATGAACAATTTTTAACCACAAAAAAAAACATGCCTTTGGAGCCCCCCCCCTCATACTGAAACTATACCACTGTTATGGTATTATAATGTGGTAGATCTGTATAGTTGATCCATTTTAATATAATGTTGTGTTGTTTTATTGTTGTTCATTTTCTTCTTGAAGTAGTGAGCTAAGTCACGTATTAAATCTAAGTACTAATCTTTCCAGGGTTTTTTGGTTTGTTTGTTTTGTTTTGGGGCACGACTTAGGTTCACCTGCATTGAGTCTACCACACTGGATTTAAGTCCAACCAAAAAGTTGAAGACTTACTGATATTCTCCTATTACTTGTTACAGGGTGGGCATTATTAGGGTAAACTTGTAGTTGTGCGTTCCCTGGCTGCTTTGGCTGTCTCTTTAGCCTATGGCTTTGACCCATTCTTGGTTGATGCTCACACTTTGCTGGCAAGTCTATACATGCTTTATTAGTGACAGTCTCATTGCACTGCTCATCTGCTGATGCTATCCCTTACCTTATGACCTTACCATGCACCCTTCACTAGGCTATTCTTTTGTACTAGACCTTCCCTAGCATCCTCAAGTTGTCCTCCAGCTCCCACTCTTTGGGCCCTAATAACACTAGAGTTGAAACAAGTATGAAAGTGTTGGTTGGCCTGTGCTGTTGCATATAGAATAGAGATATAAAGTATCAAGTATCATAGTTGCTGAGGCTAGTGGTTCTGTAGTATGCAGTGATATTGGTGCCATTGGCCAGATTGTTATTATTAGCCCTCAGCATGCATGCGCAAGTGGGTTATAGTAGTCGTCCCATCTGTTTGTCTGTCTGTCAGCTGATTTTGGAGATTACTGACAATTAACTGTTGATTTAAGTATGATCTTGCTCAGGATGATGATTTAACAAGCTGTCTGCTCCGTGTAGGTTCAAATTTTTGTAGGTAATGTCCCCTATCATCATGTCGCAATCACATGGGCAAATAATTTCTTTTCTTCCCACGTTAGTTTTTGCTTCATACTGAAAAGTTAATGAGAGCTGGAATTCAGGTGTTTTACGTTGAAACTGGAGTCTCCTGCATGTTTAGCTACTTCTTTAGACAGCAATTAGCTACATCTATGTTTTCATTGCTTGAGCTGTATTGATACCTGATTAGGAATAGCCAAATATATTATTTTTTCGGTCTGAGAAATGATTTTGTTATAGCTAGCTAGTGTATAGTAGCGCTGAGGGTTCACACCTTTGGTGCTTCATTTGCTTGGCTTGATAACTAATTTTCTTTTCCATTAGAATTAATATTGTCATAACCTTTTTTTTTTTTTTTCATTTCCTAGATTTCATGGTGCTTGGGCTGCTGCTATCTGTACTGAGGTTCTGGTGTTCTTGATTAAAGAAGAGAATAATGGTAAGTCTCTAGGCATGCACTACTGTTATCATTGTACATACACGTACTAATACTAACACTGCATTCACGAAGTAGTATTGCACACGAAGTGCTAACACTGTGCATGCACGTAGTACTAACACTGTGCACACACATAGTGCTAGCACTGTGCACACACATAGTACTAACACTGTGTACACACTTAGTGCTAGCACTGTGCATGCACGTAGTGCTAGCACTGTGCATGCACGTAGTTCTATTACTGTGCACACATATAGTGCTAGTGCTGTGCACGCACATAGTGCTAACACTCCACGCCCGTAGTACTATTACTGTGCACACACATAGTGCTAACACTGTGCATGCACATAGTGCTAACACTGTGCACGCACATAGTACTAACACTCCACGCACGTAGTACTATTACTGCACGCACGTAGTACTATTACTGTGCACGCACGTAGTACTATTACTGTGCACGCACATAGTGCTAACACTGCACACACACATAGTACTATTACTGTGCACGCACATAGTACTAACACTGTGCACACACATAGTGCTAGCACTGTGCACACACGTAGTACTATTACTGTGCATGCACATAGTGCTAGCACTGTGCATGACGTAGTACTATTACTGTGCACACACGTAGTACTAACACTGTGCACACACGTAGTACTATTACTGTGCATGCACATAGTGCTAGCACTGTGCATGACGTAGTACTATTACTGTGCACACACGTAGTACTAACACTGTGCATGCACGTAGTACTAACACTGTGCACGCACATAGTGCTAGCACTGTGCATGCACATAGGTAATATAATTTACAAGTCTCACCTGGGATGAACTAATAGTCTCTTCTATCATTGTGTTAACTTGATTTCACACTACACGTACATACATAGTGTCTTCTTCAGTTGTACAAGTATAACTTACTATGAAGTATCTGTATTTGCTAAGGAGCTATATTTGCAATTGCAATTAATACTTCTAAAGTATTTTGACCCCAACTCTGGTGTCTTTTCCACATTATATCGGGCAATAATATAAGACCATCACATACAGGGCTAGCAGAAATGTAATGATTTGATGTATTGGCCATTACATTTAAAGTGCCCTTTCTTAGCATATACATAGCTAGCTACACTCAACCCACTATGTACCACATATAGATGGGCATTAATTAGGACTGCACATGCCCTATTAATTGCCTTATTTAATTGTGTGATGTGCTGTGACATTTGCCCTGTGATTGGCTCTGCTACCAACATATACATGCATATATGTCTTACAGGGATGGAGCTGTAGTCCAGGGAGCCATACAATGTCTACAGGGCCTAACATATGCAGATCAGCTCTCTTTAAAGTCTCCATTGTTTGACTGTGGGCGGGTTGTCTGCTCCACAGAGTCCTTTCCATCTAGTGAGTGACCTAAACTCAATACATGACAGTTCAATTCCTTGAATTGTACCTACATTTAGTTGTTGATTTATGTTTTGTTTTGTTGTTGCTGTTGTTTTTTTTTTTTTCCTTACTTTATTAATGAAATGGACATCGTGTTGTCCATTTGATGGCCTAATATATAAAAGACCGTTAGCAGGGTTTCATGCGTGATTTTCACTGGGGGTGGGATAACCATGTGTCCACTTCATTAGGTCACCATGTGTCCACTTCATTAGATCACCATGTGTTCACTTCATACGGTCACCATGTGTCCACTTCATTAGGTCACCATGTGTCCACTTCATTAGATCACCATGTGTCCACTTCATACGGTCACCATGTGTCCACTTCACTAGGTCACCATGTGTCCACTTCACTAGGTCCTGGGACTACTAGGGACATCCCGGGATTTCCCACATAAGTCCCAAAAGTCCCAAGAAGTCCTGGGACTACTAGGGTCATCCAGGGATGTCCCACAAGGTAAGAGCTAAAAATCCCAGTCTCAAAAGTCCCAAGAAGTCCTGGGACTGTTAGGGACATCCCAGGATGTCCCACAAGGTAAGAGCTAAAAATCCCAGTCCTAAAAGTCCCAAGAAGTCCTGGGACTATTAGGGACATCCCAGGATGTCCCACAAGGTAAGAGCTAAAAATCCCAGTCCTAAAAGTCCCAAGAAGTCCCGAGACTGTTAGGGACATCCCTGGATGTGTCCCACAAGGTAAGAGCTAAAAATCCCAGTCCCAAGAAGTCCTGGGACTACTAAGGACATCCCTGGATGTCCCACATAAGTCCCAAAAGTACCAAGAAGTCCTGGGACTACTAGGGACGTTCCGGGATGTCCCACAAGATGAGAGCTAAAAATCCCAGTCCCAAAAGTCCCAAGAAGTCTTGGGACTACTAGGGACATCCCGGGATGTCCCACATAAGTCCCAAAAATCCCAAGAAGTCCTGGGACTACTAGGGTCATCCCGGGATGTCCCACAAGGTGAGAGCTAAAAATCCCAGTCTCAAAGTCCCAAGAAGTCCTGGGACTACTAGGGTCATCCCGGGATGTCCCACAAGGTGAGAGCTAAAAATCCCAGTCTCAAAAGTCCCAAGAAGTCCTGGGACTACTTGGGATGTCCCTGGATGTCCCACAAGATGAGAGCTAAAAATCCCAGTCCCAAGAAGTCCTGGGACTACTAGGGATGTCCCGGGATATCCCACATGATGAGAGATATGATACTGATTTTTTTTTGTCCGACTTGAGTTACCATGCTTCTTCACCTAATTACAATATGATTTTTATATCTGTATTTACTTTCAATTTAATTTTTGATAGATGTTATTTTCGTAAATAGAATATAAATACAGATATTAAAAAAAAACATGTTGTAATTTCATGTAGAAACGCTTGCAGTAGAAAACAATTTGGCTTTGTATCTTCAACAATTGCTTCTAAATTACGCATAACAAAG
>WLWD01006297.1_pt1 | contig 56590 bp, 29 predicted proteins | sample 6712731 | NCBI WGS metagenome assembly WLWD01 (sample SAMN12718690, study PRJNA576275) | sponge metagenome | isolation source: marine sponge | host: Mycale hentscheli | place: New Zealand: South Island, Marlborough, Capsize Point | collected 2014-11-01 | reverse complement strand
CTATATAACTTTAAAAAAGACATGGAGGTACACAGGAAAAGATGCTTCAATACAGTGAAAAAGCCTCAGCTTCAGACCTTAGGTTGGATGGAGCGACTGTGGATTCATTCATAAATTTAGCTTCTATATAAGTATAAAGAAATTCATTTTTCTTCATCGCTAAAAGAATCATTACTATACCATTATGTATGTCACTCTATTTTGGCATGCAGTTAAACCAACTACTTAGTACAAAGTTATGTTTTGTCGAAGGGTGATTTTGGAAGGTAATATCACTTTTATGAGGGTGATATCACTTTCTCACGTGACCAACTATGGTATGATAATGTCTTGACATTTTTTTTAACAATTCAAATGCTTCTGTGGGAATAAATCACATTACACTTCATTTCGTTCTAAAATATTGCAAGCTTATATAAAATATCAAAAATTAATATAAAGAATAGCTAAACAAACCGTTTTAACGAAAACAAAGAAATTTGGTTTTGCATTCAAAAACTCATATATTGGAACTATTATAATAGAGTACATACAACAATCTGTTCATTTACCACATGTATGTAATTTCTCAATATACTAAATGCAACAAAAAAATTAATTTTCTATTGTTATATAGAAACAAGAATGGTGTCCCCAATGGTCAAAACAGCAGTAGTTGGAGACAATGTGGAGTTTAAGTGTATTTTTTTTGACACGGCCAGATGGGATTTCAGTGGCAACACTTTACTTACCAATGTGGCAACCAATTATTATAAAACTAATCAAGAAACCAATAGTGAAATTTATAATTACTTAATATTGAAGATATTTAATGTTCAACCTTCCAATGCTGGAAATTATACTTGTCACTACACCTTAATATATGGTGTGGAAGTTCTAGGTTGGTGGTTTTGTGAATCTCTGATTTGTATAGTATTATAGTTAGCTTGATAAATACATCTGAATGAATATACTGCTTGAATATGACAACCATCCTTGTTTATATGGACTGAGTTTTCTTGGTACTACCAAATATTCAGTACATTACGTGTTATTCCATTGCCCTAATTGTATACATGTGAGTATTTAATAAGAGAATATATACGTGGGAAAATGACACAGTGCGATATTGAGAAAATTCAGAGTTCACTACATCACTCTCCCCTTCAGTGATTGGCTGGAGACCAAAATATTTAGGATGTGCTGGCTAGTGAACTGCATAAGTGATAAAATCCAGCTTCTGAGTGATGGGGATGATGCAGAGGAAGAGGTATTAGCTGATATGGTAGATGAAAATGATATCAGGAGAATCACAGAAACAGCCACATCAAAGTAAGCTGGTTTCAACCAATCAATTGATCCCATGTCCGTGAGGCGTTGGCATCCTCGTGCCTTATTGAGTTTAGAAGGAGTGAAGTGTCAGTTGCCTAATCACCAGACAACTTTCCCACCACCCTGCCTTAGCTAGTTCCCCAAATCTTACACTAAAGTTTCAAGTTATAAGAATGCATGAGGTAAGGTGGGACATATAGAGTTAAGTCTCAAAATGCTTGAGACGATGCTATTAATTTCTTGAGATTTATCACAAAATGCTTGAGATTAATAGTAAATATTGAGAGAGAAAAAATTAATTTCTCAAAATTAAAGAAAATAACATTTGTGAACGATTTTATAGTCAATACTTGAAGTTTAATCAAATCTTACACTACTTAATTTTGAGCTTGTTCTGATGTCGTAATATTTCATGGTTGCATTAGTTGAAAAAATATATAGCCACGCTAGATAGACAGGACAAGATGACATTTCACTAGGTGATTTGACTGAGGAGGACTTTGGAAAGAAGTAGAAAAGTCAAGTTAAGTTTTTGTAATATATTATATACATAGATTTTGGCTATTTTAACTGACTTTTACCTAAAAATTAATCATCAGACAACAATGCTATAACTACCTGTTCTAAACGTGGCCATTTCAGGCGACTAGATCTGCATGCATGCAAATAAGGTTCTGCATTTTTTGCCAAATTTACCAAATGGATGTAGCCACATTAATGTAGGGGATCAACTCTAACATGAATTATCCACAGCTTGGATACATTCAGTTTTGTTAGCTGTCAACCAAATGATGCAATTGAGTATAAGATATAGAGAATGCAGAGAAATCAGAAATGAGAAAATAAAAATGTTCAAAGTTACTACAAGTGATTTTGCAATTGAACATTCATGGAAATACTTTAGCCAAAATCTGCATTAGTTGTTACATATTATGGTATTTATGTTATTTAGATGGCTTATATGATATTGAGGAAGAAGATATTGGCTCCATGAACGACGATAAAGGTAAGTATGAAAGGCATGAAGCACTAAAGGTGCAAACCCTCTGTGTTACTATAAAGTAGCTAGCTAGCTATTACTAAGACCCAAAGAATAATATATGTGATGTAGTAGTAAAATGCCGGTATGTAGCACATGCAAGTTGATATGTAGCTCTTGCAATGAAACAGTAAACATAAATGCTGTCTTCATAAGGAAACATACAATAGACACTCACCGTTTCAACAGGGACTTCCAAACAATTAACCAGAAGTGAAACTACCACTGGCAGAGGGGCAAGAAATTCTTTGCTGATATGAGTATATGGAGTGACATTTGGCATGATACCAGCGATGGCTTACGATCGTATGGCATAAAAATAACTAGATTTTTCTGAAAAAATGAATCAATTAATTATCAAAGGTTAAATCATCTATAATAGCATTGAAGAAGCATCAAGCCAACCCTTATCAAATAAGGGCATAAATCCATAGATAATTTTGTTAGATTCACTAATTAATATGACTTGCTCAATTACCACTGCTACTATGAAAAGTTAAGCAGCTAGACAGTGCTGTACAACAATATAATACTAATCAAATGCCATAAAAAATAAATTTGATAGTCTATTACAGTAAACTTATCTAAATATAATACATATACATGTATTGGGCAACACCCACATGTTCCAATTGATACAGTTTTGCAACCCTATTGAAGAAACCTGGGGAGCTCTGACAGCAATTACACTCAGAATTATTCTACTAGACTATTATATTGATGAAAACCAAGTCCAAGAACATGTATTGGAATGTAAAATTCCAAGTATGACAGTTTGGAGCAGTAAAGTTGATACTATTAATAGTCACAACATAGTGTCCTTTTCATGAGTCATATCTAAAGTTTTCAATGATAAACTTTTTCATACATTAGAAAGGATTGCCATTTAATCCATTCAGGATTCAGATATTTAAAAGAAATTGACACGAATGTCTTGGGGTTGCTAATACATTTTCAGTTCAAGTCTTAATAACTAATCTTCCTTTTGTATCTAGTGGACTGTGGGATGGTGGGGACACAACCGTGGCCTATGAGGAACCTCTCATTCCATTGCTCAACACACCCTCACTCCCTGGTAGACACTGCCACTACAGAATAGCCTTCGCCCAGATATAACACGGTGATGGTCTTCAATTAGGGTTTTAAAAGTTTAATTTAGCTACCAACAGTAAGTTACGTCAGAACGAGAACAGACTAGACTGACATAAAAAATGACGAACGCGAAATTAAATGCATACACGAAGACAAAGGCGTGACACAGTAGGTGCAAGACCCCCAACATAGACACGTGCGTAGGATTAGAATGTAAGATTAGAATAGAAAATGGCTAATAATAATAACGTCCAATGCTTTATCTACTTTCTTTAACTTCTCCTTTCTCCTCTTGTATGGCATTCTTCCTTCTATGGAGGGAGTCTGGCCCCAGATGAACTAAAAATGCAATTTTCACATTTTCACCTTTATTGTTAACATGGAACCAATAGAGGTCATAATTATATTCTTGACAATGTTTAATGATATTAAATTTTATTATAAATTAGTGTGAATTATTCCTGAAAATAATATTCAGAAAATTATATTATGCAATGCATGTAAGTTAAACTGATTTGTAATAAAGTGGAATAAAAAACTTACTTTATATTATAATATTGAACATGAATTAACATTGACTCTTGATCTCACAACTTGACGTTGTGAAAGACATTTCATGGTAATTCAGAGATGGTATCTATTTGTAATCTAGCTGTTATTGCTAAACGGGTGAGAACTCCTGCTGGGGAAAGGCTCTTCCTATACTGCTACTGTTACACTACCGCTCAATGGACATTCAATGACACCAATACTTTACCCTATAATTCATTTGTTGGCTTGGGTGTCCGAGGACTCATGCATTATAATACATTGTCAATAATGAATACTGAGCCCTTAAATGTAGGTTATTACACATGTTATTGCTCTCAGAAAGGACAGCTCAAAATGGGTAAGAAAGCCAGAAGTATTTCTGAGCAATTTATCAGATGTACTATAGCCTTGTAACAAAAGAAATCGAGCATGCTTCCAGAGCTACATATCTCCATGAGACTAACTAGACTAAGATACACTTTTTTTTTTTTTTGGTTAATGAAGTTTAAGTTTTTTTGTTTTGTTTTTTATTAGGTCATCATGTGAGCTTTTCTATGAAATATGCTATAAAACCAAAGAATTCAAACATACAATGCAACCACTATTAGAGTAATGTGGAGCAAGTAAGTAAGCATTAGCTATTACGTAAGTGTTAATTAGTTGGAAAACACAGGATAGAAATAGAGGAATTAAAACCATAAGAAAGCATGTGAAGTTAGTATAACGTGGAGATTGATGACTAAACATGGAACTGGCTTGAGCAATAATGAATAAACTTTTAAAAGCTAAACACCAAAATTGCTCCAAGAATTTGAAAGGGGCCTTGATTTACTAACAAATCCATAGGATCAATATAGTATTATATTAATAATTTTATGGGAATGTGACCAAACTTATATTAGTTGAATTGTTATGAGATCATGCAATAACTAATGTTTTAGTATCCACTGAGGAATTCTTGATGTCAAGGCAGAGAGGTGAGATTTTGGAATTATGTCTTCTATATTTCTAAATTTATGTTGTTGTATTATCTGTGGCAGATGGTTTTCAGCAGTGATGACTTATGTGGAGAAATACATAATAAGGATAATATTTATTGTTGGAGTCCAATTTTTACAACTTAATTATACATTTTATTCTCTTTATGTCATTCATAGCATTATAAATTTCAAGTGTAATGTATGTTGACTCTTTGAGTGTCCCACACATGTGCTGTGTATGAAGTATGTTTTAATGTTTGAATGTCATCATTATCCTAATATTTTATGAACATGTAATTTAGGGATGCTATAAATATTTTAAACAATATCTAAACTTTTTTTATTAGTTGTACATTAGTCACCTAGTAACTCAAACTTGTTAATGTTCTTGAAAAATTAGCTTCTTGTTATAGAAAAAGATTATAGTTTAGTCAACTGTAGAGAAAATGGGATAGAGTAGGAGGTAAGGGGTGAAGGCGAGAGAAAGTCATGAAATTCAATTGGGGAAATGTTGTCATTTTTTTACCGTAAACAATCATTTTGAGAATATCTTTCTTGTTCAACTTTAAAATTCAAAAGTGACCATTTTGCTCAACGAAATGAATTTATCTTCTACAAATGCTAAATAAAAACATCTTATAATAGTTATTTCAACAGTTTGTATTTAAATGTTTATTTTAAAGTTACTTTTGACTTTGATAGGCTGAAATGAGAGCTTCAACTAAAGCTGGAAAAATTGAATAATAAGGGGGAAAGAAGGAAATAATATTATATGCATATTTTACGGATTTTCATTATTTTCTACAGTTAAAGCAGGTGGCTAAGATAATTGTCTGTGTTCTATCTTATATTATATTGTTTGCCGCATTTATTTCACTCCCCTATCTTTATTCTACAAGCTGAGACAGTAGTGGTAAAACTCTTGATAATTTTTGAAGCCTTCACACCTGCAAATTATTGAGTGTAGCCATTTATTACAGACTTGTTCCACAATAATATATGAGCTTGTGTTAAAGCAGTCAAGGCCAACTTATTAACAAACTATAATTACACTGACACCAATTTGATGGCTGTACAAAAAGTTTTGGGATAGGTTACCCTGCTACAAAATTTAGGATGTCACCCATGAAAAATAGGGTCTCAACTATTTTAGGCACCTAGATGAGATAATTGGGACAAAAGTACCACAAAATTATTCAGTTACATCTGCTACACAACAACCACAATACCCAAAATAGAAATTTAATGAAAATTACTAACTATAGACTTCTCTTCTGTGTATTGAATCAAAAGTTTTAATCAATAATCTTCACAATGTCATCCCTTTATTCAACCCGAAGATAATATAACGTCAGTATGGTTGTACAATCTTGTTTGTCCAAGCTTTTATTGACCTTTTCAATTATTTATGACACAACAACTACCCACTATGCAAGAAAAGAAGTTGACATGATAATGTCTAGATTTTAGAAAAGCATTTCATTCTGTCCCTCATAAAGAGCTTTTATGGAAAATGAGTATCACAGTTGACTTATGGTTTTGGTTCAAGAAATACCTACTTAAATGAGTACACTATGTTACTTTTAAAGGAGCAATTTCCGAATAATAGCGACCACTCTAAACACCGATTATTCACAAAGTAGCTGGTATCCTAAAAGTGTTTACTACCTCAGGAATCAGGCCTCATGGTGCCCTGTGCAGGCATATAACCAACTCCTGAGAAAATACACAACTAACACACCTCAGATTAGAATTTTGCGCTGGTATTGCGATAGACGCACCCGTTCCGTTTCCAACTCCATAGAATTACTAGCCAAAGATTAACCTTGCGTAGTTAGCGTCTGAAGTGAATTTTGTGCCATGTATCCAATAAATATTAGACGATTAAAGTGGTTTGCCTTTTATTTAGGTAAGAAATAATAAAAATACCTCTGTGATTATCAGCAGCATTAGCTGAGCGAGCGAAGGGGGAAGAGGAGACTATGAACAATCAAAAAAAATCTAGAAAATTAACTATATATATATATTTTATAATACTTCATGAGTCAAGTGTAATATGGCAGAGATATTTCATGAGCCAGCTATCTATTTTCAAGAGATTAAGTCAAGTGAAAATATGCCTGAAATTGAAACAATAAGCCGCCAGGGGGTAGGAAAGGGACAGAGGTCTTGCCCCATATGTTTTACATTTTTATATAATAATATATATTTTATATATATTGCCCAGTTACCCGAGCGACCATGCCTGTCGTCTAGTACTATAAATCTGATATTATAGTCCCTGGTATTCCCGTACGAAAATGTATTAAAGGGAAAAGTTAAATATAGTTCATAGCAACCACTACAAAGTAATGGGAAAATGACCAAAGAGAGCTATAAATAGAGCTATTTGTTATCAACGGGAAAGTAGTTATAAACCAATAAAAATTGGTTGTATTATTGCGATTCACAAACCCACACCACCCGGATTTCTCCCCGTGTCCGGGATTTGTAAACCTCGTACAAACCTCAACATTGTTTTTATATATTACTTATAGCCCGTTACCCAAGTGACCTTGGTTGTCTACAGTACTATTAATCTGATACAGTCCCCGGTATTTCCGTACGAAAATGTATTAGAGGGGAAAAGTTGATATAATTCGTAGCAATCACTAAAAAGTAATGGGAAAATGACCAGAGAGAGCCATAAATAGAGCTATTTTTAATCAATGGGCCATACAGTAGTTATAACCAATAAAAATCGGTTTGTATTGCGATTCACAAACCCACGCCACTCCGGCTTCGCCCTCTTGTCTCAGGATTCGTAAACCGCATACAAACCTCAATATTGGTTTATGACTATTACATGTATGTATGTATATATTATTAATATAATATAATATATAAATTATATATATAATATCTATAATAAACCTCTCATGGCTCTAAAAAATCTTGGCAGTAGTATGAGTACTAGCAATTCCCCCTTTAGACTACCTACTGGAGCTCCCAATAACAAGGTCAGTAGGCTAGAAGGGTGGGAGTTAGACATAAGAAATTAATTCATATTATTTGTTGGCTATAAATAATAGTCAATGGCTACGTAGCTACTTGCTATTTATGGTAATAAAAGGGCTGAATGAAGCCTTCCTGTATGGCTCACTCACCATTTGTGCTGAAGCTCGTCACTAGTTACTAATTTGCTATAGGCTACATTACGAAATGAAGGTCGGTATGAGATTTACACAGGAGGGCGGAAGCCAGGATAGTATACTAAGAGGTGGGTATGAAATAAATTCATTATCAATTGAGAAATTTCATTGGACTGTTTGAATAAACCCATGGTATTATAATATAATATTATATATATATTATTACATTAGTTATAATAATAATAGCAATTTTTTTCGTTCTAATTGACTTATCATTACAATATTATCGGCTGTTAGAACCAGAAGATTTGCTATTATTATAATTATTTCAGCCCTGAATGACAGAATCATTATTCAGTATAAGAAAACCAAAATAGCTATAACAATATTGACTTATTATTACAATGTATTACACTTTTGTAGGCTACCTTTCAAGATGGGTGTATTCACAACCTAGAATTAGATATGGAAAGGAGATATATAGTCCTGGAGGTAATTATTAAATTATAAAATGTGTACATGAATAATATGGTTATGAACTTTTCCAATTGAATTTGTCAAACCGATAATTTGAATATTCAACAATTATTTCCACATTACCTAATATAATTTTGATCAATCAATTCTTTAGAGTTAAAATGTTTGTACATTAGGGTCTGACAAACTTTGTGGAAAATATGGCATGTGAAGTTAGTTTTAAGATAATGTGGTATCATTTTGCACAGTAAGACACTTGATCAAACCGGTTATAGTGAAATTAATTCATTATTGACATGAAAACAGATTTGTTCCAATCGTAATGCAAATTTTTTTGTGGTATCCAAAGTGGTACCAAAATAATTGAATGATATATATGAAACTGCGAATTACCACCACTCCATTCTAGTTTAAAAATGGCTAACTTAGCTAGTAATCATAATTATGCTAGAATAAATACCTATAGTTCCAAAATGATTTACATTTATCAAGTTCTGACTCTTCATACAAAAACTTTCTCACCTAAAGGGGTCTGGAAAAAAGCAGAGGAAAAAAATGAAAAATCTTAGTTGGCCACTGGTTTTAGCCACCAGTGCTCTAACCACTAAGTTATGACAGCCCTCGACCCCCAACACCTTCACATTTTTCCTTTATATTGTCGAGTAGTACCGCTCGCTGCAGTCTCGTACTCAACGGACTACTAACTAGTGGTGCGCTCGAATAGCGTAAATGCATGGCGACCGAGAAGACTCTTTTTACAGAAAAATAGGACAGAAATTACATCTAACTGATTAGGCATGAAGAGTTAACAATAACAGAATTACCTGAATAAACTTAGAAAGCCGTGGCAAAGAAGCGCAGCTTGACAAAGACTTCACAATTGTTTCAAGAAGAGAGTAGCTATAAACGTTTTGGCTGAAACAGTTGCGTAAGGCAGTGAAGCAGGATTCTCCGCGCTCGTTAATTGAAAAATACTGGAACTGTGAACGCTTTACCTAACTTACGTAATTAGTAGCGCGGGCGATATTTTTGACGTACACGCATACATACCTATAATTGGCGAGCGAGCGTAGCGAGCGAGACACTTACAGGGGTAACACAATCGAAAATCGGGGATGTTTGTTTATTTATATATATGTTTGGACGTATGTATGTCATTTTGTACTTTGACCCTCCGTATTTTTGTGTTCGCTCGGCGTTCGACCCCGTCCCAAACTTCACTAAACAGAATCCTCTGGTTTTGCGACCATTACCCGTATCACCTTAGAAATTGAATTGTTTACGGCTTTGAATTGTTTTGCGAGTGCAGTTAAAACTCAAAATCTTATGGGAGCTCCATTTCTATTCGAGTTAGTGGCGGTGGTAAGTTAATGCGCTATTTGTCACAGTTATAAGACCTACTCAACAGCATTTACTTGACAATTCATTGTCCACTAGACGAACCACGAAAGTAAGTCTTGCGTAGGTATGTTCAGTTGTGTGAAAGTATTGTGCGTTACAACTACTATTAAGAATATCACAGAGAAAATTTTAAATAACGTGACTTGATTTTGTTGCTTCTTTTTCAATTCAAACAGTTGAGGGGAGTGGTTACTATGGCATTGAATCCCCTTTACCATATATGCGTAATTTAACAACTCGACTTTATTTTATTAGTTTGAATAACAATAGTGTAGTTTAAGGCTCGCTCGCCATTTGTGCTCAAGCACACCACTAGTATATATCTGAAATCTCAATTGAACACGACTGAGAGTCAGCTTCGCTCGCTCGCTGAATAAAGGAATAATGTGAAGATGTTGGGAGTCAAGGGTTGTCAAATGGTTAGAGCACTGGTGCCTAAAGCCAGTGGCCCTGGGTTCGATTCCCTGCAACAACCAAAATTTTTCAATTTTTCCTCTGCTTTTTTCCAGACCCATTTAGGTGAGAAATTTTCAATCTAGTTTGTATGAAGGGTCAGAACTTGATAATTGTGATGATAAAGCCTTTTCAGTCCACAATTTATGGCTCCTCTCCAGAGGAGGTGTTTCCAGTCCACACCCAAAAGGTGGTCTGTTGAGTATACTCAACAGTATAAAGGGAAAATGTGAAGGTCTTGGTGGTCGAGGGTTGTCATTCAATTCCTATAGACAACCAAGATTTTTCACTTTTTCCTTTGCTTTTTTCCTGACCCCTTTAGGTGAGAAAGTTTCAACACGATTTACATTAGGATCTATGAATTAAATAGACAAACAATCACTTCATTAACAAAGGATGCTTCCATGTAACATGGAATTTTAAGTCAGAATACTTGTGAAACATGACCCATTACTGTGAGATAAACTTAATTTTCAAATAAAAAACCATTCTAGTCTATGTTAGTGACCTGGTATAGACTTCGAATGCATATTGAAGTGTCATACTAATATGTTACAAAACTATGCACTATGTAGATAAGAAATTCTACAGACTTAATGGTAGTAAAATTCTAGAGGTAGCACGTGGAGTGAACTTCAGAGTTAGTTGCTATCTTGGACCTGGCTCTCAATGGTACTCAGAAACTGGCTTACCATCCAATATAGAATCAAAACAGTGGGATAAAAATGGTGTGAAACTGTCAAAACTTGTTGTACATGATGTTCAGCAGAATAATACTGGGTTATATCTCTGCAACTTAAAGATTAATCACATTTTGACTGTCTTCAGTGAGTTTAACATTGTTTAATTCTAAGTCATCAATTGAAAGCCTGTCTGTGCCCTCTATTTGTAAGCTTCTGTGCATTTTCTGCTTTAATTTGTTACAACTTACAGAATAATCTTTATAGTCTTCATTATACAGAAATATTATAGTATATTTGAACAAGGACAACAAAAATTTTATTGCATCATACTTATTGTATAGGACTTTGTTCTAAGAGAGCCTTAGGTTCTAAGGCTAAAGCAGGTGTCGTGACTTTTGTCAAGAATAACTGATTTCAGTTCGAAACACAAATTCTCGCCATAGGAGGGCCTTCTAGTGGTGAACTAAACAAAAAAAATATGAGGGACCAGATTATTAGTGCTATAGATAGAGGATAGAGATACGTGTGGTTCTTATTAAGAAGTAGCAAGTGAAACAATCATGGTTTATTGTGAGGGGCCTCGCAGGCCAGAGAGGCATCTCACAGGAAACCATGATTGTCTCATTCGCTACCTCTTAATCTGGTCACTCGTATTCTTTTTATTAGTTCAACACTAGAAAGCCCTCTTATGGCCGAGAAATTATGGTTATCTGGAATTCTTGACAAAAGTCGGGACACCTGCATTAGTCTTAGAAACTAAGGTTCTCTTTAAAAAATCGTATTGTATAGAACTTTTATTGCTATGAAAGTATTAAGGTTAATACTTTTACTTCTTTAAAAACTAGTGTATCTATAATAGATACTAATACTATATAACAGACTTCCACTCCGCATAAACAGCACCAATTTCAATTGTTTTTATTTAATATAAGTCCAGGGCAATGAGATTCATTAACTGATGGTGTGAGCATTTTTACCAATAAAACTGTATAATTAAGATCCTAACTGAATTTGCAGATGGACCATCACCAAATATAGAAAGCCTGACAGAAAATATAGAAGAAGAAAATGAAGGTATGTATAATATATCATTATATTGTCGACATTACATACATGAGACTTATGTTTTGCTATTGTTGTATTATAATTACTATTATTATTAGCTACAGCTAGTAGTAAAGCTATTATGGTTAATGCAGTGGTGTAGAATGGGGGGGGGGGCTCTGAGGGCTGGAGCCCCCCCCCCCCCCCCCCCATAATTGTGGGGCACAATTTAACAAGGTGATTCCTCACACAAACACTCAAAACACATGCCCTTGGAGCCCCTTCATGCCAAAACATCTACCTACAAAGCTGAAATAGGCTTGAAAGTTACATAATGTAGTAAAGCATTGATCTATAACAATAGGGAGAAGCTACCTGAGTCAATGTTGGTAGTTAGTCATTTTGCTGTCAATAAAGTGACTTTCAAGTAAAAACCACGTCCCTTCTACATCATTTTTCAATTAACTTATGTAGCAAATTAACCCAATGTTGAAGAGGACTTCAGCAAGAAGTTGAAATGTCCGGTTAAGTTATAATTAACAATATTGGCTGTTAGAACGAGAAATATTTGCATTATTATAATTCGTTCAGCCGAGAATGACTGAATCATTATATAATAACATATAATATCAAAATTTATTTATAGTTCCAACTATGACTAAACAAATTCGAAGAGTAGTTTCTGTAGGTAGTTCAGTGAATTTCAGCTGCTATGGTAAAATAGTTTGGAGCTACAATGGAGGGGAGTTACCACTAAATGTAGAACGACATAATATTAATAGGGACAAATTAGTGAATTCCATAGTATACATTGATTATGTAACAACGGAAGATGCTGGAACATACACTTGTTCCATGGACAGGATGCAATCACACTTCAAGTATTAAGTGAGTGATATTAATGCTATACTACTTTAGGAGGGCTAAAATGCGTAAAGTTCATCACAATATTCTTTGAATTATAATGGAGCAAAATGTTTACTGATGTAGTATTTTATGTTCATTATTAGCAATTATTATAATTAAGACAAGAATAATTACAGACTTATTTTAACATAACATATATCCAGGAAATAGTTAGTATGAAATGGGTAGGATAGGAACAAAATGGTCAATTAGAATTGCAGCTATTTAACGAACATGCTCTGGGAATCATTACTTTATAATAATATAATACTATATAATTATGATAACTAATTAAAATACATTTATTTCACAGAGTTTAAACAACAAAATACTTACAATTAGATTATGATTTATGAAGTAGTTTAGAGAATCAAGTTGTTGTTTTCCCCATTAAACTAAGGTATCATTGAATAAGTTGGCACTGTCAATATGTCTAATGTAATTGTGATTTATGTTAGATAAAGATATAAAGAAACCCATAAAAAGACAAGTTTTTGTAGTTTATGATAAAGGTAATGTAATTATTACTATGTACAATAGCCATTCACTTGACATTTGAATTTTCTCAAGCTGCTACTGTATATAAGATATGTTAGTAAAGGAAAATATTGGAGCCATGCTAATGAGTAAAATGGTTGATTGGTAAACTAATTTAGTTCAGGAAATTTTGGTCATTAGTCTCGAATATTTTAGTGTAGCTATGAGCTCTTTTGTAAGATTGGCCTTGAAACATGGAACTAATTAACAGGCATGATATATGCCTAGCAACATACTAAAAACTATGGTGACAGCCATTTGTATTCCTTAAGTTGTGAAACTATCTACCTTGTAGGTTTGTTTTGTTTAACAAACAGAATATGGCATGTCTTCTAATCGCTATTGGAATAAAATGCTGAGGACTTAAGCCTGTCACTCTATCTCAACCATTCTCCCACTAAGTACCTTTGAATGGTTGCTGTAAGTTTATTACAGCCTGTGCACTTCTGCTGTATATTACTAGGACGATAATAGAGGTAGGCGGGTCGATCAATAGTTCCAGGACTCACTACATAATGAAATTGCAAAGGCAGGAGTATTCAAATGTATTGAGTCAAACTTTACTCACACTATGAATAGCTAGAATACATTCTTTAATCTATACTATCTAGTTTTCTTGAGGCTTACGTCCAGTGTTTAGCAGCACAGTGAAGTCTCAAGTGTATTACCCTTTTAAATATGAAGCACTAAAGGTGCGAACCCTTAGCGCCATCTGAGACCAAAAGAATAATTTATTGGCTATTCTTGTCACCATGCACCAATAAAGCTCGAGCAATGTGAACTGTACATGTAAACACTGTCTTCATAAGAGAATAAGCTGAACAGGCCAGAGTCACTCACCGGTCTATATTTTCAATGCAAAACTCCACTTCAAGCACTCCATTAACTTATGCTGTTTACTAAATAAACTTCAGTTTTGTGATTAGGTATAAGGCTATCTGTTGTTCTTTTTAATGCCCAACAATCTGTCTGGGTGGACATTAATTTTTGTGCATATACAAAATATACTGTGCATTGTAAAAATATATAAAATATATAATTACGTATAAACACACAAACAATTGGGTCAAATTTGTATACCTTTCACTTTGTTGCATTCAGCAATTATTATGTCTGTTTCAAGCTTTGTATAATATATTTATTTTAGAAACTAAAATGGTTTCCCCAAGGGTAAAAACTGCCATTGTTGGAGACAATGTGGAGTTTAAGTGCCTATTTGTCAACTTAGCCATCTGGGAATTTATAAACTTCACAAATCTCACTAATGCAGTGACCAATGTGTACAAAAGTCATCGTAATGCAAGCCGCAGAATTTTTAATTACCTGATATTGAAAATATTCAACGTTCAACCATTCAATGCTGGGCAATACATATGTCACCACACAACAATGTATCGGGTTGATGTGCTAGGTTTGTAGTATGTATATGCAATTATCATTAATGTCTAATGGTATGAATCAGTATATTAAATTACACTTTCATTAGCTCTCACAAACTGTAGAAATTCAACAGCAAATGTGTTTTGGAGGATAATTCATACAGTTGTAGCTGAAATTAGAATAACTAAGACATAAATATTCTATTCTAATAATAATTCTTGCAAATTGGTAATGACTTAGTGAATTATTCATGTCAATCAGAACTTAATCAAGACATAATAATAAGCATATTAATTGGAATACTAAAAACAACCAATAAAGAAGAAATATATGATATATTAGAGATGAAAGTAATTTCTGTACTATAGCTTTTATGCATATTATATACTTGGGTTATAAATATAAATTATTACAGCAGTTTACTCTTATACTGGAACAAGTGCTTTAAGATGAATAGTGAATATGATTCCTATAGTGGAAAATGTTCGTCCAAAATGTTTTGACAGGTGTAAATTTAATGTTTGTTTGTTTGTTTTCAATTTTACTGAGTCATCAAATCATTACCTGGTAATTTTATGAAAGTCAGCTTATCAAGATTTGGTTAAAAACATACATACTTTAGACCTTCGAAATAACCCACATCGTGCACTGCTGTTCGAAAATAAAACAGTCAATAAAAACCGCAAGCTAGAGCAATGTATCATCAATTTTTTCAACTCTAAAGGTATATTTCTTTTCTTTTTTTAATCACTAATAGCCTTATTCACTCGAAATAATACCCAACTATAAAAACTGAGCTTCTGGCTCATGGAGTTTCGGTATCAGAGAGCTCCAATTCCATGTGTAAATGTACTCAGTGAGAAATCATTCCTTCAGATTGCGGACTAGATACAGAAGTGATATTTTATATGAGGCATTCTATATAAAATTTCCAGGTCAGTTAAAACTGTGTCTTAGTGACTTATACTAAGTTAAATGCATAATGACAGGTTGGACCAAACACAAAATTTGTCCTGTTAAAACAACATGAACATAAGGAAGGTTTATGCAGTTGAACTATCTTGATGTGTGTGCTATACTTATTTATTAGTAATTACATATGTTTTAGATGATATTAACTCCACTGTAGAACATTATCTTCACACAATGGAGCATGAAGGTAAGCATGCAAGGTAATTTATCAAATCACAATGATAAATATTGTTCAAATTTCTTGTCTGTAGCTAATGCACAATTATTCCTATGAATTGTAAAAGGGTGAGGGAGGAGGGTAAGGTGTTTTGCAATATGAAACTGCATTGAATGTCAAGCAATTTACTAGTACTCAGTTCAATCTATTAAGATATTAATTGTATTCATGCAACCCTTATAGTTTTCTTGAAGCTCAATAGCAATATTTGACAACACTCTGAATATCAATTCTATCAGTACTATAGCTCTCTTTAACCTTAACATATTATAATCAGTGGTTGTCAAGCTGTTCATGCTACAAAGATGCCCACAAATACATGGCCGTAAGAAGCAATTTGAAGTTGTCAGGCCATCGAGATTCTTAAATGTCTATTACATTTACAGTAAAACCTCCGAATAGTGACCAAATTGGAGATGGGACTTTTGGTCTCTTTTCAGAGGTTGGTCCTTTCTCAGAGGTTCTTTTGTAAATGTCATTATTTGTGATAAAGAGTTAAGGAAAATTGAATTAAACATACATTCTATTGATGCATGTCTTGTGGTTATCTGAAAGGTGTCCTGATGACAAGCATCTTACAAGAAAATTTTTCTTCTGAAGTCTCAATTGCCTTCTTATGGCTAGCTACTGGTAGCTAACTTAGCTATTTCTCCACTACAATTATCTTCTTTGATAGGATGTGCTGCCACTAGAGATACATTTTTCTGTAAAAAAAACAACTTACCAGAATAAGAGGATTGTTTGAGGTGGTATTTGCAACGAACCACACCAGTCTTTGTTTTGGTAGTTAGCCAGGTGATTTTTCCTAGTAGCACTTGGTGTCCTGTAGATATTATTTCCCGCACTTTTGTTCTGATTAAATAGAAGCATCAAATTTTCAGCAGGCATTTAGTGAAGACTTTTGTCCCCAGACAAAATTGGATACTGTAGTAGTGTAGTATGATATTTTTTATTAGCATACGCGTGACCACAATCTCTCAAATTTTCAATAGGTGTGGTCTCTGGTCACTCGTAGAGGGGTGAATGTATTTATTTTGAGCAAGATGGAACTGGAATTGGTCGCTGGTCGGACATAAGAGGTGGTTGCTTCTCGAAGGTTCTAAATGCACTATATTTGTTGTGGGGGGGCGTGATTTGGTCTCTCCAGAGAGGTCGGTCGCTTTTTGGAGTGGTCATTAATAGAAGTTTTACTGCATAACTACAATTTTAAATAGTTACTTATTATCATTTTTACATTGTTACAGTAGTATTATAAAATCAAAAATGAGTGATAAATAACAAAATTGTTGAGTAATTTAAAATTATTAGCGATGTACTGTTGTGGTGTTCATTAGATGATGATATAAACTCATTTACACATATTGGCAGACAAGTTGATCACACCTTTCTTAGTGTATGTGCAGAATCATAAGATTGTTCAGACGATTTTGACTCATGGTCGAACGCAAGTAATTTTTTACCCTTCTTAAAGCTGACGCACTTCGTTCAGAAACAGCATTTGTGGCTGGCATTACTAGAATTATTTTTGTAAAGTAAATGCTTCACACATACTTAATTGTACACCAGGGGGACATGTTCTTCATGATTTCCTTGACATCGTAAAATGAAAGGCACTGATGTTCTTGTAAAGCAGATCCAAGCATTTAAAATAGTGCTAACTGTAGTAAGTGTGGCAGTGTATGCAACTTTGTCATCAAGAAGGGGTCTTATTGCTGGAGATGCCCCAAGTCTGGATGGATGCCAATCTGTAATTTCCATGAGAGATGGGAGTTTTTTTTCTGGTAGCCATTTGAAGCTGAATGAGATAGTGGAAGTTTCTTACTGGTGGGCTTGTGAAGCTTCAGTATTCAATAAATTTTGTGGATCCAACCACTGGGGCACACACTCAAACTATTGAAGGAACTTGGTCACAGGTGAAATTCATGATGCGAAAAAGAGGTGTCATGAACACAAGTGATGACTTGTTTGACACATACTTACCTGAATATTTGTGGAGAAGAAAGTTTAAAAATGATGATCTTTTTTAAAAATGTATGAGCATGTAAAGGAACAATACCCACTTTAATCAACCAATTTTGGTTCTATATAACCCTTGTACATACCCGTAGCCAGGGGGGGTTCGAGGGGTTCGATCGAACCCCCCTTTAGAGTGACCGGAAGTAAATATTTTAGCCACACCCCATATATAACTTCTAGAATATCATCATCTGTTCAATCGTGCTGAACCTGCGCTTGAATTCTCTGCTGTTTCTGGCCTAGTCTGAGTCCAAGTGACCTAATAAACATTCAGCTCCTTGGATACAAAATTTCGCTCTCAGATCGGCATGAGTAATGCTTGCTACGTTACATATATTCTTTATAAAGTGTAACGTAATGCACTTTAGTATGAGTAATAGCACCGATAAGCGTGCGATTCGATATTAATAGCACAAGCAACGGATTTTTTTCAACAGATTAGAAAGGGAGCCTTCGGATGTGTCTGAGAAAGTTAAAACTCAAATATACAGATAGCAAGTGCACTATCTAGTGTAGCTAGACTGCAAATGATTAAAAAAAACTGGCCTACTATTAGCGAGTGATAGCACGGGTAACCTGTTCTATTAAGGATCAGTGGCGCTCGCAAAGCTATTGAAATAGGACTCCGATATGCCTCGTGTTATTTTAATCCCGCTGTTCGTGCTATTAATCACGAATAGCACGGTTACCCGTGCTATCACACGCTAATAGTAGGCCAGCTTTATAAAAGCTGCACGAGACTACAGTAAGCTAAAGATCATTTACAACGTGGCTACTATGTATAGTGCAGTCACTATCTCTGCATTTCAGGATAAACTCTCTCTTGAACTTTGCTTTAATCGATTGCTCCTCCTAATCTGTTGGAAAAAACTCTGTCTAATAGGGGTATTGCTTCTGCGCTAAAGAATGACGTTGTCTCCAACTAGAAACTACAACTGTACATTTCCAAGGCTAGAGCTGCATGTTTGCGCTCTTACTCTTACTTAAGCTAGCGTGGCATTTCACTTTGTCCCGTGCTATTTCACTTAGTTATAGCGATTTTTCCAATACATTTCGAACGGACAGTTTACACGCCGTACTATTAAATAACTTGTAGTACGAATAAGGCGTATTACGAGAATAATACTGCTTTTCTCTCGAATATCAACAGTGTTTAATGAATTATAGTTTTGAAGTGGAATACCTAGTGCACATATCTTTTGTTTTTTAGTATTGTAGAAGAATTAACGAGAAAACAAAAGTAGGTGTGGCTTTTTGCGTCTTAAAATCCGAACCCCCCAATGCGAACCTCTGGCTACGGGCCTGTTGTATCTTACTTAATATCATTAAAATTCCACTAATTACACTTTTACGCATCAATCTTATAGCTGAACCCGATCAATTGTAAGGTGACGCGACGTGATGCGCTCACAAGGTGACGCGACGCGATGCGCTCAATGTAGGACCTAGGACCTAAAGTAAAACGTGACCTTTGGCTTTACCTGGACATGGGAGAGGATATTGCACCAATATCCTGATGTATAGCTGGAATTGTAACGAGGTACTCTATAGCCAATTTATGTGTCCCACTTTTTTCATGCTTATTAAATGCACCCTTGACACCAGTGGCATCTTTCCAATTACAGTAACCTTTAGATACAAAAGCCATATCTCCAGTACCAATATTTCTTTATATTTCTTGACTTCATTTCTTGAATGCATGAATGACAAAAAACTAAATCTCTGCTGACAACATAATGCAGCCACTGTCACTTGCAAAACCATTGATACTGATAAGACCTGTTTACAGGAGATTTTTTTACCAAACTCTCGCTTTGGAAATGAAATATTTGGCTGACAGGGCTTGTCTGGAAGCTCAGGGAGCTCATCCCCGATAAACTGTTGTGGCTTTTGCACTGTTGCATATTACCGAACTCAACTGACAGAAATGAAATTGACAATCATTACCTAATCTAGTATTCAACTGGGCTAGCTACAAAAGTGGTCAGGTCATGGCCTGACTAGCCTGATCGGTTCCTACAGCCTTGACATGTAATGTATGCATACATTAGCAGGGGGGGAGGAAGGTACCTGAAGTTGGGGGGCAATAAAGTTCTATATAACCACACCCTCCATTTGGCCGCACTCACTATATATATTATTAATGACTGAAAAATTTTCAAAACACAATAATGGTGAACACTAATTACTAAGTTACTGAGTATGAAAGTTTCCAAAATATTTTAGTCTCTCTTCCTTGGCATGAATAAACTCTTTTGCTATTTCATGTAAATTGATCACATGCTGAGATTGCATTTTGAGGTATTATCAAGGACATCACACATTTTACATATCTAAGAATAGTTTTTAATAAATAATCCAATGATGTGTGAGTATGTAATGGTGTACATGACACGATAATGTGAAAGTTGGGGGGGCAATGCCCCCCTTTTTGGAAGTTCAGGGGGCGATTGCCCCCCTTTGCCCCCCCCCCCTGTGGAGCCCCCCCCCCCTGATTAGTTACACACATATACAGTAACTAGTTGACAATGCCATTGCTTTAACATAAAGCTCACTTTATAATACAATGCACTATTCGCCGTGCGTGAAATTTGTGGCCTGATTTAGCTAGCACCTTCTGAACTCCTCCGTAGGTCTGGGCATAAAAACGAGAGAGCCCGGTGTTACGGTGATTTGGTACTCCGGGTGATATGGCACCCCAGGTCACGGTGATTTGGTACTCCGGGTGATATGGCACCCCGGGTACCATTATCACCCGGGATTTGGTACCCTGGAGGTGGTATGATATCGTCAGGGCAAACGAAAAGCTCCACGGTGATTCGGTACCCCCAGGTGATATGGTACCCCCGTCCTAGGAGCTACTAATAATATGGTAACACAGTCCTAAGGCGTTAGATTAACCCACTGCCAGTGATTATGTACCCCAGCGGAAAGGCTAGACGAATCTATGATATTAAATCGCCGTTTTGGCATTAGTTTGATAATAGTTGTAGCTTATGCCAGATTTTTTTGTCTGTCTTTGTGCAACTTATGAGTGGATTGTCTGATCTATCACAAAAAAGGAGTCCAGTGATATGACACTGTATTGCATCATGAGGATTCAAAACAAAAACAAAAAAGCAATGCTTCAGTGAATATTGTTATTTTCCCTAACCATATCGATTGCCTCAGAGTCCATCACAAATTTCTTTTCATATATTTTGTCATATGATCAGGGTACTTTGTTCCACTTGAAAGTAAAAAGACTTCGTAGCTTTCCACAACTTTTGGATTCCAATGTGAATTGGGCGAGGTGTGTCCATCCCATTATCTTCCTCTTCAACAGCGCACTGAACGTCAAATTCAATTGCTTCCTCTTCTGTGTCCTTCGGACTAACGTTTCTGTCTGCAACTGTAACCTCCATGAAGCCATGCACAACCCAGAAACATCAGGAAAGACAAAAGCTGTAAAAACACTCGTGGCTGCTTCGCCTGACTAGCCGTGCAGCACTAGTCTCGCAAGCAACACCATTTACAGACTTTGGCCCCAGTCGGGCACTACTCGATAAAGGGTCTGGCTAGCGAGACTAGCCGTGCACCTGGTGATTTAGTACTTAGGGGGTACCAAATCCCAGGTGATATGGTACCCAGGGTGCCATATCACCTGGAGTACCAAATACCAGCATGCCAGCTCCTTTTATCCAAATTAAACAAAATAGCCACTCTGAAGAGAACCCTCCAAATAGCTCACTATTCCTTCAATTTGACCCATACCACCTTTAAAACAATTGCCCCACCACACAAACACCTCAATAAATCATTTTTATGATTGATGTAGTGGAAAACCAAGTCTAGCCACTTAGTGACGATAGTACTGGTTAGCAGACTTAGATGGTACACTGTACAGTTGAATTTTAGCTGCATCAATAACAAAGAATACTCTTTTGTGTCAATCCACCATTTTTGCCATGTGGGGTTTGTTGCTCTTTTGTTTTCTTTTCCTGTAACAGTTGTATGGCTTGTTTTGTGCACTAAGTCTAAAGATTGTGTTGGAAGAAGTTCATGAGGAAAGTGGTAGCTGCTGTTTTCAACTAGTTACAAACTATGGGCCCAGCTATGCCCTTTATGTGGAATATCGTTAAGTTGTTAGGTGTTGTTATTAAGTGTGTGGTCATTTTTATCAATGTGTGGTTTTATATAATTCCTGCCTCACATGAATATATTAATATATTCAGATTGTGTTGTTATTGTTATAGTATTATTTGGTTCTATATGATCCTGCAATGTACTGGCTAGTTCAGGCTAAATAACTGCACAAATAGTAAAACATTACATTACACTTTTATACGTGAACTCCTTGCTTAAGTAATTGTATATTTTGTGCACAGCTATAGTTTCATCCACATCTTCGATAACTCTCTTCTAATCAAATCGAAGAAAGTAACCATGTCATTTATTCATTTTAAAACCTTAATTAGGAGATGTGGATGAAACAATGAGTTGTGCACAAAAATCTTTAAAATATTCCTACGCTAACTTGCTCACAAATTCTGTTGATACAATAAATATTATTTAAAGACCCCTATACCACCAAACATCATTAAGTATATAGATTATGAAAGCTCTGCATTGATCCGTTAATTTGTTTTAATGTTAATCTCCAATTCTATTTCCTTTTTTTAAAAGCATTTTTTTTTTCTTGCCGGTATATATGTAATCTAGCTATTATAATTAGACATGTGAAAACTCCTTTTGGAAAAAGACTTCTTGCTCTGGAATGTAAATGTTATACCATAGCTAATTGGAGATTTAACTGGAGCTCAACTTTACCTGCAAATGTATTCCGTTCATATTCAATTAGTGGAATCATGCATTACAATGTACTGTCAATAGAGTACACTGGACATCATAATACAGGATACTACTCATGTAGTTGTTATGCCACCACACTACTTATTGTAGGTATGTCACATGCTATAGCAACATATGCATATTTATATACATCCTCTGCTGTTTCGCTGAAAATTAAGGAATATTGTAATTGGTTTGAGCTGTAACACCTGTTTGAAATTTAAAGTGCTTTTTTGTCACGTGAATGCTTGAAGTAACCTAGAGTATGTATTTACCCACTGCAAATAAGGTGTTCGGTAGAGGTTGATGCAAAGTATTCTTTTCAGCACACTTGTTTTATGTAAAAAAAAAAATGATGATTTTGTGCATGATTATCTTTATGACCTAAAAGTACTTATTTTAATGACGTATTAGCTAAATAAAGAAATGTGTTGTGGGGCTATTAATTGAGTGAGTTAATTGATTATATTTTTTTGGCTAAATAAAAATGCAAATTATATTTATGTAACATTTCCTAGTATTTGTTTAATTAGATACAGTTGAAGAGTCCTTAAAGTCACAATATACAGGTAGGAGTAAATCATAATTGAGGTGATTTCTTTTTTATAACTTGGAGTTACTTTACAAGCTTAACTATACATTTGTCTCTGTCTTTTGTAACTATTGCAGCTGAATTCCAGCAGTATCATCCAACGAACTAAAGTATTTGTATAGAATTACTGATGTCCATTATTGTGTCTTAACTTATAGGTTTTATTTAATTTTAATAAAATTCTATTTCAATTGCAATATAATAATGAAAAAGCTAATTATTCAACTAAGATAGTATCAGATGCATTAGGAGTCTGCAGACTCACATGCAATATTTTATTTAAGAATTCACATTGATCAATGTTTATAGCCAATTCTCGCATTTTGACATTAGCTTCATAGTTAGATGTAGTCCTAAAAATTTTGGTTGTTGCTGGTATGCTTTTGAAATGTGCAGCAGACTTACATGCTGTAAGTTACAACAAAATTGAAAATGGTTGCAAATATACTTAAAGACTATCCACCATTTTTGTAACTTAAACAGTATCTGTAGGAAAATACAAAAAAAATTGGAAATATATTGTTGACCTGCTCTGTAAATCATGATTAGGTAAAAGCATATGTAAATACTTTATAACTTGACACCTGGATCAAAATCAGCAGTATTCTGAAATATTGGTGAGTATTTACAGGTACTCACAGTTATAGATTTTCTAAAACTGCTGTTGGATAATTTCTTATGGTGAAGTTTTAATTGGATATAGCTGGAGCACAATACCACTTTAGCTAGTATATATCTACTTGTATCAAAAACACCTATTTTCATAGATTTACTAGCTAATGTACCCTTTAATTACTACATTAACCCTTGAGGTTATGACACAAACTGTAAACAAGTGCTTATCATCTTTATGCCAGTTGCACCTAATCAAATGAATAATTAAAGTAGCTAGTGTACCTGAATATATGTAGCTTGACAGATTTATAGAAGGGAAACAAGTATCATATATAGCTACTATAAAACCATGTATATTTGCTGCTGTGAAATTCTGTTCAACAGTGATACTGTACCATGTGCACTACTCACTTGCTTAATCATGAAGATGTTTCATAAATTGCAGATCAGTTTTTGGAAGTGATAGTTGAGACAATAGTGATGACCAGTGCAAGTCTGCAGTGTCTGAGACAGTGATACAAGTGAACAGATGGCCATGAAATTTATTGTTGTCACAGAATTCTGTGTTTCTCTCCCAAATTTCAATTATGTCATCTACAAATTTTGAGCTGTGCTACTATATTTAGCCACTAACTATCACATTTGTCTATCATTAAGATCCTGATAGCTATCAGTTAAATATATTTACACTAAGCCTTCACCAAATATTGGTATAAGAGTCTAGTTTAAATCTCTGCTTCATTGTACTACTACACATGATCTAACATTATTTGTTGTAATACAGGAAAGTTCATCTCTCCTTAGAGAAGAGCCGTTTCTGCCGATTTGACATTTTAAGATATTATAGCTAGTCAGACCAACTATAGTGGAACCCTCAGCGCTAGTTAGATTGTTTAAAAATTAAACTTCCAGCTTATAAATTAAATATTTTTGTTCTAAGTATGGATAGAAAATCTGACAAGCTAGCTAAGCAATTGTGATAGCTATTGCTTTACGAACTTTAGTCCTACAGAGTGAGGAAATTAATCCCAACAAGCTGATGACGCTTTCGGGCACCTGTACAGGTAGCTAACCACAGGTTAGACTTTCTGAGGTTAGGGCAACAGCAGGCATAGTTGCATAATTTACATTAGCACACTTGCAGTTGTGATGAAAGAATCATACCCCCAGCAACAGAAACTTACAGCGGATGGAAAAAACAACAACCAGCACTGGAACTAGAAGACGGAGCAAATTGAATTAAAAATTGTACGCTCACACGAGCGCACGTGACCCTAAATGGCGTGGGAACGAATTGATGGGCGTAGCCGCACAATAGTATCACTCTAATAGTGTTTTCCCTTCTCTCATTTTTCCAAGCCAAGATTTAAAAAACGGCAATTTAAGACATATAAATCGCCATTCGGTTGAGTTCTCTTCTCTCAAGGCATAAGGGTTCGATCCGTTGTTGACAAATGAAAAAGAATGTGCGTGCACGCTTAGGAATGACAGAATCTTGTAACACTCGTGCGCAGGCACCGTGAGAGTCTATCAAATTCACCTGAGCTGTCAGTGAGCGCGAGGATGACGGCATTCACTTTTGATATACAGTACTCCGTAAACTGCACTTCTTAGTCCTAGAACCAATCTACCTACTTGGTATTATTAAAATAAAAGGTTTGTCTTAGCTAATCTCAAGGTCAAATAACCTATATTCGAGGATTCTGGCAACGGGAGAACAGGGAAAGATTTTATAGAGCCTTCATTTTTATATTGGCTTAAAAAGTCTTCCAAAGAAGTCAAGTTGGTTGGGATGGTCTATACTACCTGGAGCTTTCACTACACAATTAACTTTTTAGAGCATGCTCACCTTAAACTGTATAGTGAAAGCCCACTAACTGCTGATGCCTATGGAGTAACTTTTTTTTTTTTCTTTTTTTTTTTATTACTTTGAGTAGCGTAACCGCACACTTGCCTAGGTTAGGTTTGAAGTGTAACTACTTCAGACTGGGTCCCTCAATCTCTCACTCGCTCTCTAGTTGCCCGTGAATTTATTTCAAAGAAATTCCAATAAGCTTGGACGCCTGTACTCCAAATGCTCAGTAAATGTTCTCAATTCCTCGAAGCGTTTGCGATTTCTTTTTATAATAACAATAAGGATTATAGAAAGATACATGAAATATAGCCCTGCCTACCAACTTATTATATATATTTATTATATTTCATTTGTGTCTGGAAGAAATTGGGAAAGAAAATTGCATTTAAGAAGTGTGTTACCGCGTGCTGTTATAGTTCTAGAAGGTACTCCCGTAACAGCATATTGCGGCAGCTCGTCACCAGTTAACTGGACTTTCTTCTCTTTTAACACGAACATACGAGGTCGACATACTTCCCTCCACCACAAACACCTAGTAGGATATAAAAACATTACCCTAGTTGATTTGGTAGAAAGAGACAGCGGGCTCTACTATTGCCATGGAACCTACCTAAACTCATCTTTTCAGAAGTTCATAAAAGTCAATGTAAAGAGTAGGATGCCACGTAATCAAATTGTTCCCAGCCTTATAGAGGTATCTATTGGTAGCGCTGTCACCCTCAAATGTGGCAGTGAAAAACGGGTGGAGTGGTTTGGTGCACACATTCAAAAGCAAAACAGAAGTATAGGAAGGAATTCTCTTACTCTATACAATATGCAGAAGCAACACAGTGGTCTCTACATTTGCAGAGGATATACCAATTTTATTTTTCATAGCTCCTCTACAGTTTTTGTCGGTAGTTTGGTTGAACGAATATTTAGATTAAAGACTTATTCATTAAACCCCAACCAAATGATTGATTATTACAGAATGTATTAATCTGAGTAAATTGAAAAGACAAGAGAATAGAAAAAGATCACCTTGGAACACATTCATGCAACACAACTTTTTTTCCTCTCTAACCAACAATGTTTGTAGTATTCCATACAACTTTCAATTTTTTCCTAAGCATTAAAAAATGTTTACAGCATTGCTATGTAGAGCATGGAAATATCACTGTGATGTTTTTATCAGTTTAATGTGGCATAAAGTCTGTAAAATTGTGAAATTTTTCTCTTAACATTTTCCCTCCCCCTCGTAATATTTTTCATCTTTCGATTGCACTGATGTCACAAATCATATGATTATGTGATATTCCAATATCAAAGTGTAACTCACACACAAGTTTACTCATAAAGTCTATTAAAATAATCATGTTGAAAATTTAGTCTATTATGTAGCCGAGTTATCTAAAATATAATGAACAAGAGACAAACAATGAAAGTTGTAGCTAACAAATAATGGACTACAACATTATTATAATCCTTAGAGTCTAGTTCTCTGGAAGATTATGTCATCGCTGCTGAAAACCTGCTGCTATAAACAACAAATAAGAGTAAAAACATAATTGTAAAAATATTTCCTCACCTCTCTTTCTTGACAGCAAAATCTCCTCAATGGATTCTATTGCATAATAATTTTCATTACAATTCAACTATAAAATTTGGTTACATTATACATATTGTTTATTTGTATTCTAGAACATTGTTTCTATTTAGCTTTATGGTCAGCAGCCAATTCTTCTTTCAGCCTCCATCAATTTCCATCCCATAATTCACTTCACATGCTTTAAAGTGGCTATAACTCCAGTGCTTCTGTCCTCAGTATTGAAACTAATCCAAACTTAGAAAAACAGATCTAGTGGCTCATTCCCACAATAGCTACTCTAATTTTTTTTTAAACAGTGTATTGTTGTGTATTTTTTAAGTTTCCTAGTAAATCCTAGAAAACCATCCTGACTACCTCACTAGCTTCAAAAACGATAGATTTGAAGTTTAATGAGAAATGTAGCTCAGAAACATGCTACATCTATAATGTTACACGGCTACAGTATGTCTAAATGGCTTAAGAATAATTCTACTTCTCTTACCCACTTTCAGATGTCCATTCTGAGAGCAATAACATGTGTAATACCCTTCATTAAATAATAGCTCGGTATTCATTATTAACAATGTATTGTAATGCAAGACTCCTTGGGCTGCCACGTCAAAAAATACATTATCGGGTAAAGTATTGGTGTTGTTGAATGTCCATCGAGCGGCAGTGTAACAATTACATTCTAGGAAGAGTCTTGTCCCAGCAGGAGCTCTTACCAGTTTAGTAGTAACAGCTAGATCACAAAAGATAATATTAATTTCCCTTCACAATAAATGATTACTTACTGGAAATGTGAAAGTCACACTTTATTTCATTGTATTAAAAAAAGGAGAATTGTTACACTTTGAGGTCATCACATAAACAGAAATGTTTTAGCTACTCTTGACAATTGAGCCAATTTCTTAAAATATTTGGACTCAATGGATCAAAATGGCACTGTTTTAGGTTGTTACTTTTTGATAAGTGTGTGAAATAGCCATGTAAGCACCCCAGGTTTCGTGTACAAAGTGGCAGGTAAGGAACTATTGGAATTCATTCGTTCAAGCCAACCTTCAACAAAAGGGCATGAATTCATATTATAACTTTGTTTGGTTCACTAGCTAATAATGCTTTCTCAATAACCAATGCTACCGCAACTACTGAAGTGGCATGACTCCACCTTACCATACATGTATAATCTTACGAAAATTTGAATTTGTAAGTCTTCCAGAAAACTTTATTAAGGCTAACTCATCTATAAATATGCTACTTCTTTGTTTTATAGATGATTTAATTTGATAATTACAAGTATAAATGTGGTTTATATTTACCTACATCTTCCATGATGTCAATATTTTCTTTCTCAATAGCATACAAGCCATCTGAATGAATATAAAACAATAATATTTGATTACTAGTGCAGCTCAGTATTACATGTTAATGTAAATCTTGACAACAGAATGTAGCGACTCTGTAGATAATTCTTGCTTAAAGGGTAGCTAAATTCTCTCTAGTCCTGTACACACTCACATGTATCATACATAATAATTGCAAAGATACTGTTTTTTTATTATAACAAAAAAACATAGTTTCCAACTTTCCATAACAAATAACTGAGATAGATCACACCCACAGACAAGACACGCCTACCAAAAGCATTGAATTTAGTAGTATGCAGAGTTGGTATATGTTTTTTAAATCCCATAGTAAAGTTCAGCCATGTCAGACATATTATTATGATAAGTAACTATGTATCAACAGTATTACAATAATATTATAGCTAACATGGTGGAGGAAAAATTAACTACTTGAATATTTTCTAAAACAAAACCGGGCGAATTCCATAAACTAGGAGGGAATTGGGAATTGCAGAGAAAACCAGGACCATCCTGGCTAAACTTATATGATTGACCTTCATTCAAGCAACATCTTCAAATTTATTTATCAACTTAATTATAATTCTATCCAAATCAGTAATGCACAAAACCACCAACCTACAACTTCCACACTATATATTATTGTGTAGTGACAAGTATAGGTTCCAGCATTGGATGGTTGAACGTTAAATATCTTCAATATTAAGTAATTATAAACTTCGTGGCTTGCCTTTTTATCACTTTTGTAATAATCGGTTGCCACATTAGTAAGTAAATTGTTGCCACTAAAATCCCATGTGGCTAGGTCAATAAATATACACTTAAATTCCACATTGTCTCCAACAACAGCAATTTTGACCATTGGGGACACCATTCTAGTTTCTTACATATACAAAATCAATTTGCTGGAATTAGTATAATTATTACATAATTATAAGCGATTAATTAGAAGAATAGAGTGCGCAAGACCAATGAAGACAGAATCTGTCTCATCTTTGAAAGCCATCATGCATGTCAGTCACAAAAGTAATCCCAATTTAAAGAAAAATGAAAGAAAAATGCAGCTGCCAGTGTAGCGTAAACCCAGGAGCAGTGTATACTAAAGGATTGATAACACTGCAGCAAAAACAAAATAGTACAAGATAGTGAGTTCATTTTCAGCTAAAATATTTGTGTAACAATCTGGAGTATCAATTCAACCTTTTTTGAATGCCAAATAATCTAAACTTTTATAAGAATAACTCCACAAACTTCTTGCAGCAAGTACTTGTCTGATGGCCAACATCTAATCGTGTTTCATACACTACAAAGTTTTGAAGTGACTATTTAATAATTTAATCCTGTAGAGCTATAATAGGTCTACTAACAAAAATACCCTTTAGAAATGAAATGAAATTTTCCTATAATTAGACTGCATTGAATAGTTTTACCTTAAAATCCAGACAATATATATATATAATATATATAGTATTTATTACATGAGTCGGAGTGTGCTATCACGAAATATTTCAAGAGCAGGCTAATTTATTTTCACAAGCCAGAGACGAGTGAAAATAAAGCCTGAGAGTGAAATGTCTTGTCATATCACTCTGACAAGTGTAATGAGTGGTTTATTCCACACTAGATATCTTTACTACTGTAGTTAGTACTAGAGGAAGGGTAACTCACAGGTAAAGTTGGTTGTAAGAGCTACCCACACCCCCAGCTGACATTTTAGCAGCTGCTCTGACTGGGTTGAGTTGGCTACACAGGAGGAAGGTAGCCATAAAAACCAAGAAAATTGACAAGTTTAGCCGGTTGCTGTAACTACAAGGGTAATGAGCTTGCTCAGTACAGCGTGAAATAACAGCCATGAAATAACAGCCTGAAATATCTTGAGTTATTTCATGGGTCATGTACCTAAAGATATCATAGTGAAGATATCTAGGGTGGAATATATATTATATATACATATACATGTAATACTTATTGCATGAATCAGCATACTACAATAAGGAGATAATTTGTGAGCATGCGAAAAATTGAATCGCTTTACCTAAAAATCCAGACAATATAATATAATACATGTATAATACTTATTGCTTGAGTCAGCAAAATTGAATCGCTTTACCTAAAAATCCAGACAATATAATATAATACATATATATATATAATACTTATTGCATGAGTCAGCATACAATAATGAGGAGATAATTCGTGAGCAAGCGAAAGTGTTGTCACAAGGCAAAGGCGAGTAAACAAGTGACGGTACACTCTTGTTAGAATGAAATGTTATCCAGATGTTGTACAATGAATGTTATAAACATAGGTCTATGAACTGCTTCAAAATCTGGAAAATTCAATTGTCTAGAACTATGCACAGGCACTTTCAATATATAGCGCTCAATATGACAAAATAGTGACTTTTTGCATTATGTTAAAATACTCAAGAAAAATATCACGTGCATAATAAATACATGCTGTTTATACATATGGATAAAATTGCAGAATCACTTTACCAATTCTACATATCATTGCACCACTCTACTTATTACCTGTGTCATATATTATGTGAACTTGTCTTGGCACTGGTTTCTTTACATGGTGATCTACAATGGAATAATGCATTATTTAACATATTAAATCTGTAGATGAAGTAATAATTGTAAAGTACATGAGACAGACAGACAGGCAGACAGACAGACAGACAGACAGACACAGACAGACACAGACAGACAGACAGACAGGCAGACAGGCAGACAGACAGACAGACAGGCAGACAGACAGACAGGCAGACAGGCAGGCAGACAGACAGACAGACCTACAGACTGACTGACAGACAGACAGACAGACAGGCAGACAGACAGACAGACAGACATACAGACACATAATAGCACTTATGGTTAGGTTAGGCTTTTATTGTCTGTCTGTCTGCCTGCCTGTTTGTCTGTCGGTCTGTCGGCCTGTTTGTCTGTCTGTCTTTTGTGCACTTTTTTAAAGATTACTACTGACAATAAACTGTTGAATTAGATATAAACGTACTCAGAACGATGATTTAAGTATTTTTGGGGTTTTTTTCTTTAATTATTTCGAGTCAACACTTGAGAATGAGAAGCTGTTAGATTCGTGGTACTAGCTTTTGTGGACAACCCCTATTGTAAAAGTTTAATCATGTGAGTAAAAATGTCTTGCTAATCATTGAGTTCTGCATTAAGACTATAGGTGAGTGAGTGCATGTTTTAGCTTTTCTTGTGAAAATACCAATACATCTACCATTCTTATTGACAAGCTATATTGATACCTGATTGGTATATCCAAATAATATTTTTATGGTCTGAGAAATGATTTGGTAGCAGCTAGCTAGTATATAGCAGCAGTGAGGGTTTGCACCTTTGACACTTCATTTATTTGTATATACAGTGACTGTACTTGACTTGTTTATAGTAACATTATTATACTCTTTCAATAATTCAGACATTCTTAACTGAAATAATAATAATAATAATAATAATAATAATAATAATAATAATAATAATAATAATAATAATAATAATAATAATAATAATAATAATAATAATAATAATAATAATAATAATAATAATAATAATAATAATACACTCAGTTTAACAGAATATGTGTTTAATCAAAACTTAGCCCAACATTTCGACAATTTGCGAAAGTCCTCCTCAGGAAAACATGTATCAGTTAGCTAAATTTTAATTAAACATTGGCTGTAAAAACTGAGAACAGTTTCTATTAACATTATTTACCTAATACTTGGATTGTGATTGTGTCCTGTCCAGAACAAGTGTACGTCCCAGCATTGTGTATCTCTGCAGATTCAATGTGTACTACAGTATTTAGGATATCATTAAGCGGAACGAAATATCGCCGAACATTTGGAGGCAATGCCCCTCCGTTATAGTGCCAAACTATTTTTCCGTAGCATCTGAACTTTACATCACTACCAATAGGAACTACTTTACGTTTTGTCAAGCCTATAAATAATAGATTCAATTAATGGTGATTGTGGGATACAATAAAATAGCTATACCAATTATTATATGTAATAAAACTTAATGTAACTTGCATGTATACTGTTAGGCAACAAACATTACATTGATAACTAGTATATACACATTTATATATGTGTATATTATGTGAGAGTGTGTACTATTCATAGAATATCACAAGTCAGTTGGCTTTGTATTTACACAAGTGATGCATGCGTAAATACGGCCAATCAGATGAGTGATATTCTGCAGTATCAAATGAATCATAAATTTATTTTGTCTGCTCATGTGTGAATACCATAGTAATGAAGCACCAAAGGTGCGAACCCTCAGCGCTATTAAACACTACCTAGCTATTACAATATAATCTCCTTCCAAAAGAACAAGCAATCTGTTAGCTATTTTTAATGAGGTATCAAAATAGCTCGACCAATGAAAATGGTACATGGAAACGCTGTCTTCATAAGAGAAGAAGCTAAACTAGCCAGAACACTCAACTGTATACATTTTCAACGCAAAACTTCACTTCTTTCAACTCCGTTAACTGCCCCGGAGTAACGCTTAGGAGCCTGAGCATAAAGCTAAGTACACCGCTGGCTGCAGAAATTATTTGCTCACGTGATTATGACGTGACGCTAGGGGGTGTTGCCCATAAAAGCTGGTACCTATTCAGAGTTGAAAGCTTCGCTTTTTCTCAACGAATAGCCCAAAATTAAAAAAAGTAGCACAATAAAAGGTCTTAAATCTTCGTCTTGAGTAAGTTCATAACTAAATCAACTGTTAATTGTCAGTAACCTCCAAATCAGAGCAGACAGACAGACAGACAGACAGACAGACAGACAGACAGACAAACAGACAGACAGACAAACAGAATAACAGACATGACGACTACTATAACCCTCTCGGGCATGCGCGCTGAGGGTTAATAAGTTTCTTGTGAATAAACACTTGCATAATCTAGGGGGGCATAATAACACAATGTGATAACTCTGAACACAGACGATATGGGAAAATATTGCCCTAAGACACATCCTGTTTACTTTATTGCACTTCCTAAGTGGCAACAGGTGTTAGGCCCTGTTCAGTACATAATAGATTATAATCTCATTTATTACCTCCTTCCGATTCAATATTTTCATCTTGGATTTCATTCTGCGGGGAAGAGTCAGCTGCAAAATATAATTATTTTATTCTTGTTACTAACATTAATTGGAAAACGTTTTGTACACACACTCAACCCACACATGCACACACACTAACAAATATACACACCAACATACACATAAACACATATACATACTCACACACATACATGCTTGAATAATGATGGGCCTGTCAATTTAAGTTATATAAAAAGTTTTATTTGAAAACGTGATTATTTTAACAATCTGATGGCAATAATAAAATAGTTGATACATTTGGGCTTTAATAATTAAAAATAACTATTCATGGCTATGTAGTGAATATTACATTAAATGAACAATGTTTAATTTACCAAGTTATATCATATTTGAGAATGAAGTAGTAGCTACATGAAAAAATCTCCAACCCACCAATAACAGTAAGGATGTGGTCAACCTTAGTTCTGCAAGTGTATACCCCGGTATTTCTCTGCTGAGCATAATTTCCGACCAGTAGGGAGAATTCAGCACCTTCATGTGTCCATTTCTGTGACTCTACATTAGGAGGTAAGCCATTTTCTCTGTACCATTTAGAGCCAGGTCCCAGAAAACAAGTAACCTTAAAGTTTACTCCTTGAGCTACTTTCAACACTTTATTACCGTCAGTAATATATACACTCTTATCTAAAATTAAGATAACCAGGAATATACAGCTATATAGAGGACAAAGCATTGTCAGAACACTACAAATTGACTATCATATCAACAATGTCATGAGTGTATTGGTTACATTTTTGGACTCTATCAGGCTGTATTACACAATTACACTATTTCGGTTATTTTTGTTTAAATATAACATGCGTAGCTTTAGTTGCTGTCGTTGTATAAATTTTGCTTCTCTCCTGCTTTTTTAGAATTTCTTCATACTCCTGAGAATGCTACTATAATGATAGTCTCCTAGGAAAATGACATCCAATAAAAGCATGACATAAAAGTCAGGCAGAATAAAAGGGGGGGAGGGGTTAGTCAAAATTCGCATTTGAGTATATTGTAATTTTTGCCCTAAAATTTTCTTAATGCGATCGGCTTCAAGCCACTTTCTGGCTTTCTGTTAGCAGAGGGTACTTTGAAATATTTGCAACTTTTATTTTCACTGAGCAAGATAGCATAATATATGTTAGAGTTTAGAGAAATTTTGTACCGAATAAAACTCATAAACCACTTGCTTACAATTTTCACCAGTTGCCAGCAAGGAACTCAGTTAAATAGTGAATGTTTAATATAATTGGATTAACATTCCAGAACCGAAATATGCATAATATCACTATGCATAGAGTCATGGTGTAGATTTTTGTTTCAGTCTTCTTCAAGGATCTTTCATGTTTAAAGAAAGATCCTCTATCTCTAACTTCAGTAGAGAGAATTGTGAGAGTAAGTAAGCAATGCGAAGATGGCCTTCACACTGAGCCGGAACGGTTAGCAAGAAGCATGATAATGCCAAGCCTGTTCATTGAATTATATACTATAACAAGGAAAGGCATATAAATGCATGAGGTGAAACTACTACTGAAGTCTCACCAGTAGGCCCACAAGTACAAAATAATCTGAACAGCTTAAATTTTCTCTTCAGTAATGCTTCCTTTTCTGGTGGAGAGGACTGCATCATTGTGAGGGACTCTACTATGCATCCAAACAGATGGCATTCAACAAATATACTTGCATGGAAAGGAGAAACAATCAGAAAAGAAAGCTTAAGAATAGCTGCCATTAAAACTTGTGAGGCCAGAAAGGATATTTTCAATCTGAATGGATGGATACAGGTAAGAATAGGAGGGTTTTTCTCTGGCTGTGTGCAGCGCATGTGAGGACTCGTCTAGACTGCAAGGCAACTTTCTTGTCTCACAGATCAATAAAGGTTACTGTTAACTAGGGTTGTGGTGCTACAAATACCACGTTCAACAACACTGATTTCGATTCTGTTCTTCTGCAATATCTGCTGGAAAATACATAAATTGAGAGACTTCAGGAAAGTGTGAGTTTTCCTGAAGAATGCCAATAATCAAAGGTGGCTGAAAATTTTAAAGGGGATATTATTACATATCCAGGATTTTCATTGCTCTAATTAAGTGTAAAAACAATTATACCATGCAATTTCTGTTGATACTGATGGCATAAGTCAAGCCAATAAAATTAAACCTAAAATGGATAGCACTGAAACTGATAGTAAAAATTATTGCCTTCATGTTGACCATGATATCTGCTCTCATTTACAAGTGTATTGTGCAATGTCATCCAGGAGTTACCACAATTTTTTACCTGCTTTGTTTATAGATGATAAACATCAATGGTGATAGAGCTTTTTATGATTATACATAGGGGTATCTTATGTCGAACATATGTAGAAATTGGCTACAAAAGCTAAAGTCTGTGGCTGATAACCTGTTATAAAGGATTGACCAATCAAGAATTTAATTCACACAATGAAAAACTACAAACACATATTATGGCCCCTTTTAAGGAGACAATGATCACAAGAGTGTAAAGTGCTAATGCCACCTCTGGCAACTGGCTACAATTTGCCCACAAAATAAAAATGCCCACGTATGTATTTAAATATAATACACTAAGTAATAACTAGAAAATGCTCGTGTAGCATTGGTTGGGCGAGCGAGGTTCTGGGGAAATGTTGACACTTTCAATTGCATTGGGGTCGTTTGATTTGAATTTGCATTGGTTTTCTTCCTGCAGGTTGCCAAATCTGAATTCACATCTCATTATTAGTAGTAGAATATGTAATGACATGTAAAGGGGGAAATGATGATTGGTAAAGGGTAAAGAATGGTACTCCTCATGATAAAGTAACAATTGGTAAAGGGTAAAGAATGGTACTCCTTCTGGAGAAATGTTGACACTTTCAATTGCATTGGTTGGGCGAGCGAGCGAAGTTCTGGAATGAGCGCGCGCTTTTAAACGACCATGTATTTAAACGACCACGTATTTAAACGACCACGTATTCAGGATTTCCATAGGCGAGCGTGCGAAGTTCTGGCATGCGCGCGCGTTTAAACGACGACGTACGTATTCAAAAAAAAAATGAACGTATTCAAAAAAGACGTATTCAGGATTTCCATAGACTACATCTTAGAGTTGCTCGCTCGCTTCGCTCGCTCGCCAATTAATACCTGTGTGGGCGGTTCATGCCCATGCCAACCGTTGTTATAGGTATTGTATTCTTTTATTTTAGTTCTCAGTTATTGCTCCTAGTTTTGAAATTATCAAACCAGTGAAGTTGTAATTACCCACCCACCCCAGCTAGCCGATTATTCGGACACAAGCTAATATCGAGTTCTCCACTCGATAATCCAACGTCCACGAAAGTTACTGCCACAAGGTCGCCATCCCGACAGCGAGCCTTGTACCGGGCAGACGACAAGGGCAGCAAAGTCCCTCCTATTAGGTCCCCTCACTGGCTACACAGCTAGGCCCGAACTTACAACTCCGGCTGCCTTTCCGAACTGCCGTGATCAGTGCGAGCGAGATCAATACCAGAAAGTGATTGTTCACCTCAGAGAACCCAAGCTAGTGTTATTGCTCATACATCAAGAGTATGTTGCTCCCACTTTCATTTATGCAGGTGTGAAATTAAATATTCGCAGTTTCACAAAATTATATAGCTAACTTGCTATATATAATAAAAATACTATATACCTGATTGCAAGGTTTGGTTCACATTCTGCCTGCTTGACTGTTATTACAGCAAATTATAGAAATGTGTTAGCTAGTACCAATTTGTGCTTCTTTGCATACATTATTTACCTTCTAAACTGTAAATTTGCTCTCCATATTTCACTCTGGGTTGTGGATGTGCCAATTTCAAAATATCTATAGAATAAAAAAAAACACATACTGTCTAAATAATTTTTTGATGTTAGAATCGACTGTAGCTGAACCACATGCAGTGTAGCTACTTGTTCCCACACCTGCTACTGTTTAGCAGTAGATGTTCATTTTTAATGTATTGTTTCTTCCACCTTTCGATTAAAAAGGCAGATAGTCTAATACCTGATTCCTGACATGTTTCCCGACTTGTTTCCCATAAACTGAACGACAATATAAAGTTGATTACTGCTTTAAGTCTTTCGCTGTACTAATTCAATGCTGGTTGAGTCGCATATAGCTACTATTTCAATTCCAAGGGTCTACTTAACTCTACTGTTGAAAAATTAATTATACCTTTTAATGCTGAGAAAATAATTATTTATAAAGTGTGCATACAATTGAGGTTAGAAATTTTTCATCTCTTACCAACAATTAGGATGATCCAATTTAGTTGTCTGAAGTTTATTGAACTCATAACATGTCCGAATAGTACGCGAACGCTTAGCGCTCGTGGATGTTTCATTTCCAAGTGGGGCCAATGAAAGGATTGCTGAATACCAGTACTGTATTTAGGTACCAGAGGGGGAAAAGATCTCGCTGGACAGACCCTTTACCTAATCACTACGCGAGTAAAGAATCTGGTCAAACTCACTACATCAATCCGTAACAGGTTGCCAACGGATTATTTGGTGGCGAGCATGCGCAAAACTTCACAATACATCACAGTTCTGGAATGGTATTTTTGCGCTATGAACTAGAAAATGCTCGTGTAGCATTGGTTGGGCGAGCGAGGTTCTGGGGAAATGTTGACACTTTCAATTGCATTGGGGTCGTTTGATTTGAATTTGCATTGGTTTTCTTCCTGCAGGTTGCCAAATCTGAATTCACATCTCATTATTAGTAGTAGAATATGTAATGACATGTAAAGGGGGAAATGATGATTGGTAAAGGGTAAAGAATGGTACTCCTCATGATAAAGTAACAATTGGTAAAGGGTAAAGAATGGTACTCCTTCTGGAGAAATGTTGACACTTTCAATTGCATTGGTTGGGCGAGCGAGCGAAATTCTGGAATGAGCGCGCGCTTTTAAACGACCACGTATTTAAACGACCACGTATTCAGGATTTCCATAGGCGAGCGTGCGAAGTTCTGGCATGCGCGCGCGTTTAAACGACAACGTACGTATTCAAAAAAAAAATGAACGTATTCAAAAAAGACGTATTCAGGATTTCCATAGACTACATCTTAGAGTTGCTCGCTCGCTTCGCTCGCTCGCCAATTACCTTTGATAAAAGAATTCTTTTATCGATGGAATGACTTGGCGCCGTTCCAAGGTAGATTAGCGATTAGGTAAAGGGTCTGGCCCACGAGACTAGGAAAAGAACGCGTAACTGCCCTCTTTTGCAAAAAGCTTGCTCAGTGTGCAATCAATTAACTGATAGCAGGCTATTATCTAGTAATAATCTTGAATATAATAATGAAATTATAGCTGTATGTAGTGTGATTCTTTTGTTTATTTGTTTATTTGTTTTTAATTGCGCGCTAGAATTTTTATTTAATTGAGGTGGAAGTGACCGACGATGAAAGGGTAAAGAGTCAACCATGCGAGAGCGCATTAATTGAATAGGAGCATTATTATTTTAATTTGTGGCGTAAAATTTTCACAGACATCTAATGATTTATTTACGCACAAAATGGAAAATTTTACAGCTTTTCTCCTCAGTTTATCTCATATCAGATTTTAGGAAAATGCTTAAAAACAAGGATTTCATTTGGCATTCTATTCACCATGGCTACAGACATGTAATTAATGATAGGTTGAGTAATATTTTGAAATCAATCAATCTTAATTGAAAAATACTTTGCTAATAATTCATTTCCTCTAGCGATTATAGTTTAATTTGTGTATCAGTAAAAGCTTATCCTCGTATTGACCATAATAATCCAATTTTTCATTATTTTTTAGCAATCAGTGGAAATATAACACCATTGTATTACAAATGTGAATCGCATAAATCAAAAAATATTTATGGCAAATTGTGTTTCTTCAGACATTCATAAGCGGCATTTTGTGATACAGCAAAAACAGGAATACAGGCAGGCACTTCTTCATACACCGGTATTTCACACATCTCAAATGTTTTGTTCGTTTGATTAACTTCCGTGAATGACTTCTCCAAATTGTTGAAGCATTTCTCTTGCTTCCCTCTCCTTTTCTTCCAAAAGAGAAACCCGAAAAGACCAATTATAAGTGCAAATAAACAACCACAAATAATACTTGTCAAAATTACAACAATGAAGACTGCAAGGGACAAGTCTACTCGAGTCTCTAAATCATCACCATCCTAAACAAAATATCTAAGACTAATTAAAAAGTACATTACAAAAAAACTACATAATGAACTTACAATAATTGAGCTTGTTGTAATAGTAGTTGCATTGTTTAACACAACTAAAGTACAAAATGTTAAAATCTATGTTAAATTTTTTCTTAATATAATTATCATAGTGACAATTTACACAAACCTGTGCTTGAGTACGGATCATGACACACTGAAGTGATGTCCATTTCCCACTCTCCATTCCTTCCACAGCCTACTGTGTACGACTCATAGTTATTGTTGTCTGCCTCACATCTTATAACGACAGTGAAGTGACTAGAAGAGTTGACGATGTAGTGGTCCACTGAGAAAACAGAGTTGTCAACCAAGTAAGAACATCCACCTAAATAATCAATAACAAAGTTAGTGTATGGTAAACATGTACAGGAAGGAAAAAATGACTTAGTTAAGCTTATTACCAGTGACATAGGAAAGGGGGTGCTCTGGGAACTGCAGCCTCCCATCCCCTCCCCCCTCCCCCCATCAGTAACCTTCCTTATAATTTATTGGATTTATTCTTAATGTATATACAGTAAAACTTGAGACATCTCTATATTTTTAACTTGGATAAAGAAGTAATTACATTGTTGAATTATTGTAAGTCCATTTTCATCATTTTTTTAAATAAGTATGTTAGTTACACAAATTACAATTTATCATTCATTGTAAAGGTATTTATTAATGTCATGACTTATCAGTCCGCAAAACATTTTGCTTCTTATACCCATTGTGAAGTCTGCATTGATTCCTTTAGCACATCCTGTGGCTGTCATGACAACAGTGTGCCTCAACTGAAAAGCTGAGCTGACATCAATGGATGAATTTGCAGTGGCAAACTGTGCAGTTGATAGTGGTGAGGTAAGAACAATGCTGTACTCCAACGTACCGGGATGGTACAATGGAATCCATCCCATAATAAAAGAGGGGCTCTTATTAGACAGCATACTTGGGGTAAGCTTGATGGAGTCTGGAAATAAGCTTATATCTGAAAAATATATACAATATTTGTCCTAAATACAATCAACTTAGTATAAGCAATTGTATCTCTGAATTTATGAAACAATTATATATGGCAAATTTTATACTATTGCTTGTTTCAAGCTAACACCTTCAGTATAACACAACAGCTTATCCAGTGCTTTTCTAAACAGTCAATATAACTGATGATGTGCAGTTTAGTTGGTTGGTTAAATTAATAATTTTTACAACTATGTTATACCAAAGGAGATATGTATACTCACGTTCTAGTGCAAATAAAAGAACAGGGACCACTTACTGTGATTTAGGACAATCAAAACCATAGAGGCCCCTCCACATGAGATCCTGGTACCATTAACACTGAGTGGGGATCGAATATTGAGTGTACCACGCAATACGGAGCTTGAAATGAGTCCGTATTCCATAATGGTTGACCCAATCATCCTTGTTGTCACCGACCCTCGCAAATATGTCTCACTGTTCAGGCTCAGGTAAGACATTTCTCCATTTGGTAACCGCAGTTCCCAATCCAGATATATACCGCCATTAGTACTATTACATTCATACCTTGCTGCACCAGTATCACAAACACTGTCCAGTCGAACCAGTTCAGCTAAACAAAAAAAAAAATTAAAAAATGACATTAGTTTGTAGTAAAAGAATCTATTATTTTGAAATATATCCTACCTCTGAGAGATGAACAGGAAAGAAAGATGAAACTCAACAACTGAGGCCACATCTTTGTAATCATTAACTCGTGTGACTACCAGAAATTAAAGTTGACATGCATACATAAATGAAAGTCTCGTTATAATTGTTGTTATAAAAGTTACTCAAAAGAAAAACATAAACTAGAGTCCCTTCTTTTGTTTACGATTATTTTTTCAAATTCTTAATTGAATAAACGAAAAACATTGTATATAAAATTTGTACTGTCATTTGACTAAGGATAGACTTTAAAATATAGTAAACAACATGACTATTTTCTTAACAAGTCCATATAGTGATATGACATAATACATTAAAATATCTAGCTATAAGCATTAATTGTACATTTGGATTCCATTTAATGTATTATTAATATAGCGTTAAAACATTTATTATATTTGGTACGAGGTCATCAGGAGAAGATTGTGCACTGTAAATATGAAACAACCTTACCAACTAGCCACTGTAAGGTGACAGATGAGCTATCTAGCTATTACAATAATCAGACTACACAATCAATACAAGTACCAATAAAAAAGACTACACTACTATTGCTAGTCAGATGAAAGTGCTTTTTTAAAAGGAATTTTTTTAAACTGGTAATACTGCATGTTACAACAATAGGTAAAGTCGTGTTTGTTTGAAAAAAATTCTTTTTAGCTGCAGCAATAATAAGCATTCATTAATTAATCTGTTTGAGCATGTGCACATGTTAATAATATCAGATTGTGCTTATATAAATTGCACATTGGGCAAATGGAGAGAGTAAATTATTAATTGTATTATTAGAGGATGAGTCACTAGCTATGTAACTGGCAGAAAACAATAGCAGAAGCTATTAATGAAAGACAATCGCTAACACCCAGTGAAAGTGGAGCACATAAGAAACTCACATGCACAGCTAATATTACATAAACTCAACATCAAATAAACTTGTGTGTGCTGGCCTGGAGCTATCATCTGATGAATATAGAGAACGCGTATCTCGTACATTTAATTAGAGCAAAATTTTTAAAATGAATATTATTAAAACAAATATTTGACAACAAGTATATTTTTTGTTTTGTCTACCTTTTTCCCATGTTTTGATTTTTGATCAGACAAAGTTTTCTTCAAGTGCCACTCATAAACAGTGAAGTCCTGCATCCTGCCGTCTGGAACCATACCAACATACGGTTCCTAAATTGACATCTATGGAGCATTTCCACAAACATTAAGTGCCGCATTTACTTTCATGATGTGTGTTTTCAAACTTTACGTAAATTCAATTGTTTATTCATATGTCCTCATATTGTTGCCAACGAAAAGGATAACGTATTTGGTGTATACCTAATCATAGTGATCAATATAGCTCATGCAGTAAAAAGAGTAGATGTAAATGCAGTCGGGTCTTCATAAGTGAAGCTCAACATTAAAGGGGCACTCTCTGGTAGTTTCAACATGAAACTCCAAATCTAGCACATCCTGTAAACTACTCAGTGTAAAGACCACAGGCAGCAAGAATTACTTGTTTATGTGACTAAGAAGTGACAATAAGGGGCGGGGCGTTACTTACAGAATCTAGTTCTCTGCAAAGTTGACTGATTCATTTTCCCTCAAAAATCACTGCAATTAGAAGAGAAAAAAAGTAGGACCATTAAAAGGACTTAAAATAATTTATATACCTAATTCAACAGTTTGGTTGTCAGTAATCAAAGCATGAAAATAAAAACAGCAAACAGACACAATGGCTACTATAAACCTCTCACACATGCACACTGAGGATTAATTACAAAAGTGTCATAACCAATAATAGTTTAATCAAATTATATGATCTGTTTTGATTAAGTAACTTGATTACTACATTCGCAAACACACATACACACACGGATGTGTATAAAGGTAAGCCAGAAGCCAAAAGGACAATTCCTTTATTTGTATTTGACTTGTCACTGAAGCCTCTTCAGCAAAGATGACTGGAGAGACTCCTGGCTATATCTCAGTACCCTCAACAACTACCATTACTCAGCTATAAGACTTCTGTTTCCTCCACCACCTAAAGGGTCATTACATTAATTGAATTCAAATCATTACCTAATCATCCTAAATGGAATTGAGGTGACATAATGCCATTACTGATAATAGCTAGCTACACCCGTACACCAGAAATACATTTAATGATCCATACCGACTACCAATACTCAGAATTGTGATGCCATTACTATTTGTAGCTTTACTCGCTGCAACACTTTTATTAAATAATCTGTCGCCAAATTATTGTTCTTTCTTTTGATTTTGAATTATAAAGTACAGTTAAAGAAGGATAGAAATATTAGTGTCGTGTAAGCATGTAATTAACTATGCTGAATGTAGCCAGTAAGCGCATTTGTGAAGATATGCAGGATTCTCATTGATATCGCAATCATATTGTATTGAAATGGTGGGCATGTGTTTAAGCATAGAAAATAGCATTTATTATTATTATCAATTTGCAATGTACTAGCTCGTTGTGGAATTATTATTGTATTAATATTATTTCATTAAAATGTACTCGAAATCAATTACAGTTTCTGTTTGTAAAACCAAAGTCTGATTATCAGAAAGCCTGACTCCAAGAGCATTCCCCAACTTCCTTTATCTCCACATGTTGTAGCTATAGCAACAATTAGATCACGTTGAAAATCTAATTAAAGCATACCATCCTTTACCACACAACTTGCAGCACAATCAAACTTTGCATTATTATTCTGCATAACAACATCGCTATAGCTACTATGAGTTGGAGGAATTACAGCCCTGTCCTGATCCCGAGGGCAAAGTCCCAGGGAGAGGGCATGCAGGAATCCAGTAATATTTCTAGGTGATCTAGTGTATTGATAACTAGTGAGCTTCATAATACAAATTAAATGACTAATACTTCATAGCTTGCTTAAGTTTGCAGAGCAACCTTCAAGTAAAAATAATAAATTATTCTTTGTAGCTGAAAGATTAAAGATATCCATTTACAGAACATTCTTGTCTTTAAACACTCAAGTAGTTATGCCACAAGTGATTATGGAGGTTGGTATCACTTCTTTTAAAGGTGATATCACTTATACTATTTGTACTTATACATGTAGTTATATAGTCAATCTGCATCACATCTTACCAAGTCAATAAGGCACAAAAAACCAGTAGATAATATAAGTCATCCGCTATGGTAGGAAAAATAGTCAAAGTTTTTTTGCACAAACACATATGGACATACATATAACATACCGAGAAAGGTACCTCACACATTTGTTATTTTTAAGGATCGTTCTGCACTTTAAACCTCAGGGGCATTATCTACTTATGGGTCAGATTCATGAATATGATCAATACAACACATCAGGTAATAAAATCAATTATGAACAGATTCCCCAACTCAATGAACCATACAGTGAATTCAATAACTGGAATATCTTCCCAAAACCACCAGCAGAGAGTACCCCTTCTGCCTTCTTCACGTCAGAGTACACTTATGAGGTATCTGAACCTATACTCCAGCTAGAAATGCCAAAGGTCAAAAAGTTCATAGTGATGATGATATTAGATGAAGAAATAATTTTCAAAGAATTTGAACTCCTATTTATTAATTAAATGAACCCACTTTCACCTTTAGCCACCATTGGCACCTCAACTTCCTCTAGGTGACAATGCCGAACGACTGATGACAAAAACAATCAAACCAACCACAACAGAAAGAGGGCAGCTTTAAATACTTCAGCGGATCAACATGTGTATTCTTGACTTCAGCATTAACGCAGAATAAATATGAATTCCCTAGCAATTAGTAGTATTAGCTACTCATACATAATCGCACTCTGCTCAGGTATAATTATGAAATTGTATTAATGACATTATTAAATGCAAAATAAAATTATAATGTAATACAGCTGTGGGGATTGGTCTTGCCTGGGCTTAACCAATTCCCTCACTGGTAGAGTCACTGCCACCAGAGCTCTGGCCAGACTAATGACAACCCTTCTCCCACCCGTCCCAAAGAGGTTGGATTAATAAAAGATTGTCTTGCAATCTAACAGCACAAATGGTCAAAGCACAGAACTGGAAAATGATGAAAATCTTAGATGTATTTATAGACAAAATCGACTGTTCAATGATTCAATGGCAAGTGTTAAATGGTTCAATAGCAAGTGTTAAATGATTCAATTATGTGGTTTGTGTGAAGTGAACTAATTAGCTAGGTCCATGTTACTTCGTGTGTTTGTTTTGTTCTATTCTTCTGCCTTTCTGTCTCCACCTTCTTTCTCCTCTCCTACAACAGCATTAATCAGTCCATTCTTTAGATCTAAGTAATAAAAGAAGGTTGAGGTTGAAATTGTGAAGTCATTTTCATTTAAATTTACTTAATTTATGGAGAGAAAAAATCATCTCCCCACACCTTCCCCCCCCCCCCCCTTCCCCTCCCCCCTCCAAGTCTCGCGTAGCCAGACCCTTTACCAACCGTAACCGCTACGCGGGGAAGGAAAGGGTCTGGGAACATACAATACAACGACTTGTTCAGCAGCACCCCAAAAAGGGTGCTCCAATTATCACATTCCAATGCTTGCGGTAGCCAATGACGTCACGGCCACGGCCGGATAGCAGCTCTCCTATTCATGCTGGTACGTTTATTGCTTGCCAGGAGTGCTTATAAAGAGCCTACGAAAACAATTTCACCAGTTTGACGAAGTCACGCAACGTTCTCACCCTCCCAGATGTGATGTTGACGTCACACAGTATACCGCAAGCTTGCTGGAATGTGATAATTAAGTACCCTTTTTGGGGTGCTGCTGAACAAGTCGTTGTATTGTATGTTCCCAGACCCTTTCCTTCCCCGCGTAGCGGTTAGGGTTGGTAAAGGGTCTGGCTACGCGAGACTACCCCCCCCCCACTCTCTCTCTCTCCCTATCTGATATTCATTCTATACCCCTAACCAACTAGAAGAAGCAACTATTATTATTAAGGAACAAAATAAGTTCAGCTTTTTAACAGATTGCATGCATTTATTGTTGCCAGACAGAGCAGAGAGAATATGTGAAGATCAGATCCAATACCCCAATAGGTCACTAGTCATCGTAACAAATCTTTACTTCCTAGAATGCAACACACGTTACTACCTCGTGAAGTACGGCGGCCATTTCTTGTTAGGCTTCATAGCTATGGTTACGGCTAGTTAAATTCTTCAAGTAGGCAAACTTTGTATCAATCTTTTGCGTATTTCTTTATCAATTACGAGCAAGTTCATTTACGCATTGTATATCATCTTGCGTTACTCATAGTAATTTCAGCTAATACTAAAAAAAAACTAGCCTAAACTGATAATCAATACACAAAACATAATATCAAACACATTTTACAATAGCTTCATTACACAGTGCTGTTGGAGTCCAATGTTTCATAATTAGCCATTATACATAATTTAATAAAATTATTGCGGAATATCTTTAGATGTCAAGACTGAAAATAAAAGCACGCAAATACACACACATACGTGCAGGACGTCCACTCGTTAGGAAATGTTGCGATATTTTATTGCCATTCAGTGCCCAAACTTTACTGTATTTTAATGGAAATAAATCATGCTAAGCTAGTTGGTAAGGATCATCAAATGTTATAGCTAGAAAACAACCAACTAACACACATGTGAACTGGATATGACATTCCACATCCTTACATTAATAATGCATTTCAATATAATATTGCATTTGTACACCTTGACCACTTGTGCTAAACTAATTCCCATGTCATATGGTATGCCATGATTTTCAAACACCAGAACTAAAGAAATAGAATGAAGTTCATTTTTTGTGGGTCATACTCTATTAGCTATTTTTATACCGACTTATTAAAACTGTTAAACGAGGGCGGCTCATCTTTATTAATAGAAGAATGTGCAGGTTGTTGCACTACACACACTCAGTTCAACATACACTGTAGGAATGCATGCACCCACTAATCACATGATACAGGTACAGAGCTCTCATGAATATAATTACTGCATTATTAAACCTCACTATCAATAATGGCACTTTTAGAGGACACGCTCACTTCTGAATCACAGGCAGTATTTCCCTGTGCAGTGCATCATTGGTATGTGAGCGTGCTTACTTGTAAGCAAACACTGATCATATTCATGAGGAAAATGAGGATAGCCCCCACTTAGATTACTGAAGCTACAGATACAAATCAAATCAGTATTAGACCTGGTCTACAACTAACTTGCTGTTCTATATCTAACAGATCTAACTAACTTGCTATTCTATACCTAACAGATCTGACTAACTTGCTGTTCCATACCTAACAGATCTGACTAACTTGCTGTTCTATATCTAACAGATCTGACTAACTTGCTGTTCTATATCTAACAGATCTGACTAACTTGCTGTTCTATACCTAACAGATCTGACTAACTTGCTGTTCTATATCTAACAGATCTGACTAACTTGCTGTTCTATATCTAACAGATCTGACTAACTTGCTATTCTATACCTAACAGATCTGACTAACTTGCTGTTCTATACCTAACAGATCTGACTAACTTGCTGTTCTATATCTAACAGATCTGACTAACTTGCTGTTCTATACCTAACAGATCTGACTAACTTGCTGTTCCATATCTAACAGATCTGACTAACTTGCTGTTCTATACCTAACAGATCTGACTAACTTGCTATTCTATACCTAACAGATCTGACTAACTTGCTGTTCTATACCTAACAGATCTGACTAACTTGCTATTCTATACCTAACAGATCTGACTAACTTGCTGTTCCATATCTAACAGATCTGACTAACTTGCTGTTCTATACCTAACAGATCTGACTAACTTGCTGTTCCATATCTAACAGATCTGACTAACTTGCTATTCTATACCTAACAGATCTGACTAACTTGCTGTTCCATATCTAACAGATCTGACTAACTTGCTATTCTATACCTAACAGATCTGACTAACTTGCTGTTCCATATCTAACAGATCTGACTAACTTGCTGTTCCATATCTAACAGATCTGACTAACTTGCTGTTCTATACCTAACAGATCTGACTAACTTGCTGTTCTATACCTAACAGATCTGACTAACTTGCTGTTCTATATCTCACAGAATCTGACAACTCTGTTTCTATATCTAACAGATCTGACGAACTGCTGTTCTATATCTAACAGATCTTACTAACTTGCTGTTTCTATATCTAAACAGATCTGACTAACTTGCTGTTCTATATCTAACAGATCTGACTAACTTGCTGTTCTATATCTAACAGATCTGACTAACTTGCTGTTCTATACCTAACAGATCTGACTAACTTGCTGTTCCATATCTAACAGATCTGACTAACTTGCTGTTCTATACCTAACAGATCTGACTAACTTGCTATTCTATACCTAACAGATCTGACTAACTTGCTGTTCTATACCTAACAGATCTGACTAACTTGCTATTCTATACCTAACAGATCTGACTAACTTGCTGTTCTAATAACCTAACAGATCTGACTCACTTGCTGTTCTATCATCTCACAGATCTGACTACTTGCTGTTCATATCTAACAGGTCTCACTAACTTGCTGTTCTTATACCTAACAGATCTGACTTAACTTGCTGTTCTATACCTAACAGATCTGACTAAAACTTGGCTGTTCATACCTACAGATCTGACTAACTTGCTGTCTATCCTCAACAGATCTGACTAAACTTGCTGTTCTAATACCTAACATATCTGAACTAACTTGCGTTCCATAATCTAACGTCTGACGAACGTGCTGTTCTATACCTAACAATCTGAACGAACTTTGCGTTCTATACCTAACAGATCTGACTAACCGTGCTATTCTATATCTTAACAGAATCTGAAACTTGCTTGTTCTATTACCTAACAGTATCTGACAACTTGCTGTTCTATACCTAACAGATCTGACTAACTTGCTGTTCTATACCTAACAGATCTGACTAACTTGCTGTTCTATATCTAACAGATCTGACTAACTTGCTGTTCTATACCTAACAGATCTGACTAACTTGCTGTTCTATACCTATAACAGATCTGACTAACTTGCTGTTCTATACCTAACAGATCTGACTAACTTGCTGTTCTATACCTAACAGATCTGACTAACTTGCTGTTCTATACCTAACAGATCTGACTAACTTGCCGTTCTATACCTAACAGATCTGACTAACTTGCTATTCTATACCTAACAGATCTGACTAACTTGCTGTTCTATATCTAACAGATCTGACTAACTTGTTGTTCTATACCTAACAGATCGGACTAACTTGCTGTTCTATACCTAACAGATCTGACTAACTTGCTGTTCTATACCTAACAGATCTGACTAACTTGCTGTTCTATACCTAACAGATCTCACTAACTTGCTGTTCTATACCTAACAGATCTGACTAACTTGCTGTTCTATACCTAACAGATCTGACTAACTTGCTGTTCTATATCTAACAGATCTGACTAACTTGCTGTTCTATATCTAACAGATCTGACTAACTTGCTGTTCTATACCTAACAGATCTGACTAACTTGCTGTTCTATACCTAACAGATCTAACTAACTTGCTGTTCTATACCTAACAGATCTCACTAACTTGCTGTTCTATACCTAACAGATCTCACTAACTTGCTGTTCTATACCTAACAGATCTCACTAACTTGCTGTTCTATACCTAACAGATCTAACTAACTTGCTGTTCTATACCTAACAGATCTCACTAACTTGCTGTTCTATACCTAACAGATCTAACTAACTTGCTGTTCTATACCTAACAGATCTCACTAACTTGCTGTTCTATACCTAACAGATCTGACTAACTTGCTGTTCTATACCTAACAGATCTGACTAACTTGCTGTTCTATACCTAACAGATCTGACTAACTTGCTGTTCTATATCTAACAGATCTCACTAACTTGCTGTTCTATACCTAACAGATCTAACTAACTTGCTGTTCTATATCTAACAGATCTGACTAACTTGCTGTTCTATACCTAACAGATCTGACTAACTTGCTGTTCTATATCTAACAGATCTGACTAACTTGCTGTTCTATATCTAACAGATCTGACTAACTTGCTGTTCTATACCTAACAGATCTACTAACTTGCTGTTCTATACAGTCTGACTAACTTGCTGATTCTGTTCTAACCTAACAGATCTGACTGTTCTATACCTAACAGATCTGACTAACTTGCTGTTCTATACCTAACAGATCTGACTAACTTGCTGTTCTATACCTAACAGATCTGACTAACTTGCTGTTCTATACCTAACAGATCTGACTAACTTGCTGTTCTATACCTAACAGATCTCACTAACTTGCTGTTCTATACCTAACAGATCTGACTAACTTGCTGTTCTATACCTAACAGATCTGACTAACTTGCTGTTCTATACCTAACAGATCTGACTAACTTGCTGTTCTATATCTAACAGATCTGACTAACTTGCTGTTCTATACCTAACAGATCTAACTAACTTGCTGTTCTATATCTAACAGATCTGACTAACTTGCTGTTCTATACCTAACAGATCTGACTAACTTGCTGTTCTATATCTAACAGATCTGACTAACTTGCTGTTCTATATCTAACAGATCTGACTAACTTGCTGTTCTATACCTAACAGATCTGACTAACTTGCTGTTCTATATCTAACAGATCTGACTAACTTGCTGTTCTATATCTAACAGATCTCACTAACTTGCTGTTCTATGTCAAACACATTCTGTATATTGACAATGTCCAGTTGTGCAAGTATTTTCGTGTTTTAGTCTCCCTATTCCCACAATTATCATATAACTAGTGATGTGCTTGAGCACAAATGGCGAGCGAGCCTAAAGACTATACTATTTTTATATGAATGATTTTGACTTCTAACACTGAAGCTACTGAAAATAAGGTCCAGTTTTTTAATTTCGCATACACGGTAAAGGGATTTCAGTGCCATAGTAACAACTCTCTGCAACTGCTTGAATTGAAGGGAAAAAAACAACAACAAAACAATACACGTTATTTAAAAGTTTTCTTTGTGATATTCTTTAGCTAAGTAGTGGTTGTAATACACAATGCTTTGACACGGACATGCACCTACACAGGCTTACCTTCGCGGTAGTCTAGTGGACAATGTGTTTTCAAGTAAATACTGTTGCGCACGGTTTATAACCATGACAAAGAGCGCATTGACTTACCACCGCCACTAACTCGAATAGAAATGGAAGTCCCTTAAGTTTTCAAGTTTAAACTGCACCCGCAAAAGAATTCAAAACGGTAAACAATTCAATTTCTAGGGTGATACGGGTACTGATCGATAAACCAGAGGATTCTGTTTAGTGCAATTTGGGACGGGGTCGACCACATAACTAACACAAAAACGCGAGGGTCAAACAAAATGACATACGTACGTCCAAACATATAATACAAATAAATAAACATCCCCGATTTTCAATTGTGTTACCCCTGTAAGTGTCTCGCTCGCTACGCTCGCTCGCCAATGATTCAAGTTAGTGGAGGTGCATTCACAGTTGATAGTTTCAAATACGAACGTCCATGGTAGATATGCTACTAGAAATACTGACTTATATATAGCTGTGGATAAGATAGAAAAATAGTATCTATTCTGTGGACACAAACTTGTAAGCTATATATCTACAAGCTTCGTGTCAATGAACTTTACTAATATTCAACTGAATTATTATTCATTCTACTCCAGGTCGCTCAGAGAGCATAGTTATCATTAGCAGAGAAGAAGGTCCCTGCTTATGATAGAGTCTGCCACGATACACAATACCGTATGGAGAATGAGGCGTAAAAAATATTTTTGTCATTGCTCCAGCAATACTTTGTCACCTTCTCACTCACTCCCTCCCTCACTCACTGCTCACTCACTCCCTCACTCACTCACTGCTCACTCACTCCCTCACTCACTCACTGCTCACTCACTCCCTCACTCACTGCTCACTCACTCCCTCACTCACTGCTCACTCACTCCCTCACTCACTGCTCACTCACTCCCTCGCTCACTCCCTCCCTCCCTCACTTATTTCCTCTCTCACTCACTTACTCACTCCCTCCCTCATTCACTCACTCAGATAACTCACTCACTTACTCCCTCCCTCCCTCCCTCACACTCACTCACTTACTCCCTCCCTCACTCACTCCCTCCCTCACTCACTCACTACTCCCATGCATGTGCAGATTCAAGGCTTCACTACGGCAATGAAGTCAGGTGTTTGGCTGGACTCTGAGAGTGACCTCATGAATGTGTATAGTGGAGCCTCAGTGTGCACAGTGCACACCCACCACCACTCATGTGTGGGCATGATCAAAGGAGTTGTAATCTTAGCATTAGGCATGCAAGATAGAAACCCCAACAAAGAGGATGTGGTATAGTTACAGACAAAATCCAGTACATGTTACTACTCCCAGCACACACTTGTTGTCGTGGTAACATACCAAATATATAGCAACACCAACAACAAAATACCCCATTTAAAATAAATAATGTATTTTGGTGATAGTATTATTTAATGGTCGCTGGCCTACCTGTAAATTCTTGCCAAAGCCTTCAAAGCAAGTGCAGCGAATGGTTGCCAGTGAAACATTAGCTGAGGAGAAACCTCTGAAATGATGGGAACACGTCTTACTCAATGGTGGCATCAGCTAGCTCAATAGCAATGTAAATTAACACCTGGCAACTCAAAAACCACAAGAGCACTATCATGAATCCACATATACTCCCTTACATGCAAATATTTTACTTAGATGTACTCTCTCTCTTTCACAGGCTTTTTTAAACAATATAGAATTAAAAATATTTGGTCACCACTGGGAATCGAACCCAGGACTGCTTGCTTAACACACAAGCACTCTGCCACTGAGCTACGACAACCAGCCGGCAAACAAACACTCCAATTCTGTATTTATATCATTTGAACAGTATATATGGGTTCGATTCCTGGTGGCAACCAAATATTATTAATTCTGTATTGTTTAACAAAGCCTGAAAGAGAGAGAATACATCTAGTGAGTAAAAGAAGGCTGAGAAAGAAATTATGAAATACATAACGTAAAATTAGTGAGCAGAATTATGCGATCCTAAAAATATTTAATAACCAAAAACAACAAAAGATAATGTGGCAAAGGTGTTTTAGCTATTGTATTCTGTGAACACATTACCTACTCAACCAATGGCTTCCTCCCTACTATCAGTCACATCTTCCCACATCGATACTTTCCAGAGATGACATCTTACACTAAATCCCACAGCGACAATCCCACACTCCACCAACTCCTCCTGCACACTATAGTGCTCATATTTACACACATAGCTATAATTACAAATCTGGAGTGAGAACCAATTCCATTAGCTATAGAGTAGTAATGCTGCGTTGCTCAAGTGGAATGCCACCAGCTTCATAAAGTGATACTGACGGGACATAACAATTCTATAGCATTCATTGCATGTATCTCCACATGCACATGTATCTCCACATGCACATGTATCGAGAGAGAAAGACTCGTTTATTTTGTAAGAAGTAGTCTACTATAAGTATATGAATGCGCATTCATAAACAACTTAATAGTGACATAGCAACTATAAAAGACATGTATAATGATGATGATGATGATTATAATCATGATGACAATGACAACAACAATAACAATTCTTTTAATAATAATAATTAGTAATAATAATAATTAGTAATAATAAAAATAAATTAATAATTAATAGATGTAATAATAATAAAATAATTAATAGTAAAATAATAATAATGATAATAGTAATTAATAATAAAAATAATAAGAATTAATAATAAGAATTAATAACAACAATATTATTTGAGTTGTCTACCAGATAGAATATAGCACTACATATGGAGCTAACATTAAAACTTATTCAAAAATGAAACATGTAGTCTCTACAGCTGTCTGAATGCCACAGAGTGGCATGGGCTATCACACTGACTTCTTGTATGTGTATTCTTTCCAGCATACAAAAAACTCAATTAATCACCACTAATGTGCATGCCTGCATCATGGGGTCAACTAGAGGTCAAGTATTGAAAATACCTTTGAAATAGCAAGAGCATTGCCTTTACTGCTGTTTAAGGGTGCCCTGCCACCGGAAACCAAGGCCCGTAACCGCAAATTGACTGTTTTTGCTATGTCTCTATATTTCTTTTTCTGTGTACTGTGGGCTTACTTTGTTGTTACAGATGGAATGAGCACCAATAGAGGACTCCAGCAAGCCAAATTTGAAGAATGAAGACCCGTCTGGGACGGCGATACAGCTCTGCCCACCGGCTACTATTCTGTGTTATTTCGAAGCGGCCGAAGGAACTAGCGTACTCATTTTTTTTCCAGAGGTAGCTAGCGGGCTTCTTCGCAACATTACAGAGCCATATTTCTAATATCTATATTCTTTTTTTGTAAATAGTAAAATTTTCGTGCCGTTTTACTCCTGTGTTATTCTAAAAAAATCTCTCTGTAACTTTTTTCTAAGGGGGGTATGCTGCTTGTGCGCAAAATTTGGATTCAATTCAATGATACAATTCCACGAAATATCGATTTATATTTTCAAGTTCACTACTGATTCGCTATTTTACCCCGCCCCCCATAATGTTGAGCTCCGCGAACGCGCAATTTATTGGTAAGACCTTAATCAATTGACTTGTGGTAGCTCTAAAAAGAGCCCATTTGTAAACAAAAATAAGAAATACAATAATGAGCCGTGAGATGGCCGTTGTAACTTTGCAAAAGGTTAGTCCCCGGAGCAGAAGTGACGGCGTATTCCCAATGTTGCTTGGAGTTGGTTGCTCTTTAGTGAGAGCGGGGTAGTTCAGCACAAATTTCAGACTTGTAGGTGATAGGGCTGAAGAATATAGCGGTAGCAATCCCGACAGAAAGAACTGAAGTGATGATGACGGAGTCTATACGCAGCCAAGTCTGAATACAAGGTTGGTTGAATAGTAGGAGCTGGTAGTTGGTCACCGTTGAGACAGAGTTTTAAGTTGCTCCAATGGCTTCACAAGTGCAGCCTCACTCCGTACCCCGAAAGTATAATAGAAGGATGTTATTTGAGGTGACTGTTTCAGACTAGTACACTACAGTTATACAGTTATAGCTCGGGACCCGTTTGTCCTCCTGCTTCGCGGTAATTTGTAGATTTTTTTGGCGCCAAAGTTAATTGATCCGCGTAGAAATTGAGAGCTGGCCACGCGTGAATAGATTGCATGCGAGGGTTGGGTTACGGGCGGTTCTGCGGTATTATACTGAATGATTAAACGACCACAGGTCCCGGTGGCAGGGAACCCTTAATAATAGAAGAGGGATGATGGGGGAGGGGGGGGGGGGCAGATGTGTACTGTAATTTTAATGTCAATGCTGTCTTTAGATTGGCTGTGGCTATAGCTAAAACATAAATATCAAATGCTAGGATTTGGATAGTTCAAGAATTCAAACAATGCAAATACTAGGTCATTAATTGTTAATATATACTATGCAGACTTGAGAGGGGGGGGGGGGGGGGGG